>Ga0209536_100005720_pt1 | contig 19239 bp, 15 predicted proteins | sample DeeMarSeWOR28_12_FD_187461 | JGI IMG/M metagenome (GOLD analysis project Ga0209536, IMG submission 187461) | Marine sediment microbial communities from White Oak River estuary, North Carolina - WOR-2-8_12 (SPAdes) (version 2) | ecosystem: Environmental > Aquatic > Marine > Intertidal zone >... | reverse complement strand
CCTAGAGAGATCTCTTACCGTGCGAGCAAATATGCCCTGGAATCGTACAGCCGAAGTGCAGCCGCAGAGTTGGGTTTCTACGGCATCACGGTTAACATCGTCTAACCAGGACCTGTGCAATCCGGCTATATCCCGCCAGAGACAGAAGGAGCTCTAATTGCGGATATACCGCTGCGTAGAATCGGCCGGCCTGAAGATATCGCAAATGCGGTCGTGTTTTTTGCCTCGGAACAGGCCGCCTGGATTACGGGGCAGCTACTGTTTGTTCACGGTGGCCACCGAATGGCACTTGGCCTGTAGGCTCTGGCGTCTTAAAGGCCGCACGCGTCGATGCAAATGTGGTCGCCCCGAGTCTCGGATTTTGTGTGACAGCCGAGAACGAGTAACATAGAATACGAGTTCGTTATGCGGTGAACAAGCGGCTTATGTCGGAGGCGCGCAAGGCGGTCATGGATCGCGCGAACGTCTTTGGGTATTACGGCCCATGCAGCGATTGAGGATACAAATGGGAAACAAAGACACGCAGATCGAAAGACTAGAGGCAATCGCCAACGCTAAATGATTGCCTGCCATACTGTACTGCAAAGGAGAAAACATGAATGCCAGAACATGCAGCAGTTGCGGACAGGAATTTCAAGAGTGGGTGGAATTTTGCCCCCATTGCTCAGAGCCCGTGGAAGGTTATTCACGGCCGGCGGGATTCTGGATCAGGGTCGGTGCACAGATTGTCGACACTCTGGTGTTTATCCCGATCATAATTCTGAGCTACTGGAATACCTTCTCGCTCAAGAGTACGGGCGTCTTAGTATTGACATGCCTGCCGGGGCTCATATACAAACCTGTCATGGAATCATTTTTCGGGGCGACACTGGGCAAAATGTCCTGTGGGATCAAGGTTATCGACGATAACGGCAACAAGCTCTCTTTGTCCACAGCATATGTTCGCTTCTTTCCCTTTCTCATATCAGCGGGCATTACCCTGACAGGTCAATTCATTTTGTTTTCATCCCCGGATTTCCAATCGGCCGAATCGATGATGGAGCTCAGTCAGGCGCAACAGGGGAATTTCCTGGCTCCAATTGGCACTATTGTAAATGTGCTGGTCCTGATCGAGTGCATTGTCGCTGCATTTACCTTCAGAAAACGCGCATTGCACGACATGCTGGCCGAATCCTACTGTGTTTACAAAGAATCCTGAGAGCTAAGATGCAAAACCATCTGGGCCACCCGAAAGGCAACCGGCCCAGCCATCACGGCTTCGACGAATTCTCCGGATAGTCGCGCGGACCAAAGAGCAGGATAATGAAAGGCCCAATGTAGAAGCCGATATAAGTTCCGCCTCCGTGGGAGAGGGTGAATTGGGTTGCGACCAGGATAGCAGCGGTTAGAGCTACCAACCGCCGCATATTCATTGGCCCCGGGACAAATCCGATGAGCAGGCAAAAGAGAAGGTATGAAACGCCGACAATCGGTTTTCCCCATTTGGCTATGTCGGGATATTGACCCCAGAAGCTGAAAGGACTTCGTCCGTAGCTGTCGCTGAACTGCTGAAAATAGATCGTGTCGTTGACAAATGCCCCCAGGGGCGAGAGACCTTCGGAGTCACCGCCGGGTACCACCAGGATCAAGATCATCGCGACGCAAGCGAGCCCCACTGCCGCGAACGCAGTGAAGAATTTCACTGCCTCGCGCCGCGTGCCCGTCCTAACGTAATAGCAGAGCCAGAGAATGCACAAGAACGCCGGATAGTAAAGCATCCCGCTTGCCAGACCAAGCAGCAATCCGGCAACGGCGGGTTGGCTAACGAAAACCAGAGCGAAGACAACGAACGCGATCCCGACTGTGTGGCTTGTCCATTGGAGCCCGCCCGCTCCGCCGATACCGATTACATAGGGACATAGAGCAAAAGCCAAACATAGGAGAAGGCCGGTCATCTTGTCGCCGTATTTTCTGCCAAAGCAATAAAGACCCAGCATGGCAAGTAAGTCAAAGACAAGCACAACCGTCTGTGCGCCCCGCATCTCGAATTGTTCATACGGTCCCCATTCATAGGCGCCTCGCTGCAAATCGAAATCGATTTCCGGCTTAAAAATCAAATTGGCAGGCACGTGCAGAAGATACAGGAGAGGTCCATAGACACCGACATGTCCAACCTCGGCGCCGTAGGGTAATCTGCCGGTCTCAATGAGGTACTCAGCCCCGATGACCGAACACAAACCGCTGTCATCTACCGGCCGTTCGTAGACTATCTGTACATGGAGAAGGCAGACCAGCACCAGCACGAAAACAGCACCCTTTCGCAGACGCACGGCGTCTTTCAGCTCGTTCTCGGTACTGACCCAGATGCCAAGAAGACAGCGTAGAAAGAACAAGAGTGTAACTGCAAGAATGCCGGCATACGCAAACTTCTTGTTTTCCCACAATACGATCAGGAAGGGACAAATCAGATACAGCAGAACGATGTCAAGATTTCGAAGCGACAAAAGCCGGCTCAAGCTTCCCAGGAAGATGAACACGAGGACAATGGAGAACCAGCAAAACGAAGGTCCCTCAAAATGAGGGCGAATCCGTCTGAAGAATGACTTAATCGAAAGAGCCGCTTCGCGCTCGTCTTCGTGACGGCTCCGTTCAAGAAGCTCACCAGTCTCGAAAGCAAACTCCAGCACTGCTCGCTGTTGAAGTGAGACAGAAACCATGCCCGTTTCCCTGTCTCCAAGAAGCAACTCGATGATCCAGACGTCAAAACGCTCAGAATAGCTCGGTACCATTCTGATTTCTGGAAAGTCCGCGAGCACATCTTTTACTCTGGGATCCTCGCGAGCGATTTCGAGAGCCTGCTCTGGACCGTCGACTCTCCCCTGCCCGGCGCCGGCAGAATCAGAAAGGACAGAGACGCCGTAAAGCAAAACGCAAATCCAGGACAGAATCGGCTGCCATCCGCACGCCCTGATCTTTGCCCTGGATTTGCCATCTGACTTCATGAATTGGGTCAGTGTAAGGGCTTCTTGTCACGATAGCAAGAAACTTGATGCACGCTGATTTTCCGGAAGGAAGAAGCGCTTAGCGGACAGGACAAGGAAGACAGAAGGAGAAAGCACGAACGCCGGCTGTCGCCCTCTGTCTCCCTCTCCCATCCGCTGTGCGCTCTAGGCTACTGATCTTCGCGTTTGGGGTCGCCGTCCGGCCTACTGCTGGCCCTGGCGTCTTCCGCCGCCTCCGCGGCCACCAAAGCCTCGGCCTCTGGAGATCAAACGCTCCAGCAGCTGGCTTGTCTCTTCGGCCTTCTCCTTTGTCGCGGCTTCCTGGATGGGCTTGATGTCCTCAGTGTTTATGACGATAAACCGTGCACCCTCTGCCTCCGGCTGCGTTCGCCCCTGGAGCAAGGCAACCTGGGCCACGATTGCATTAAGTGCGGTGCTGCGGTCCCTGTAGGCCGTCATTACCTTGTTTCTTTCCTCTTCGGACATATCCTGGAATCCGCCCTGAGGCCTCTGAATCTGTGCGGCAGCTTTGACTTGAACCAGCGCCGCTTCAATGGTCTTGATGGCCTTCTGCTGGTCTTCAGGGCTCATGCGGCTACGCCTGGCGCCGCCGCCTCTTGCCTGCATCTGTTCCCTGAATTTCGCCCTTTCCTCCTCGGACATGTTCTGAAATCTCTCTCTCATGGCGGCCCGGTCCTGCGCCTGGCCGAACGCGGTCCACGTCACAGCGAGAACCGCCAGAACGACAACGACTGGAATTGCATACTTCTTCATGGCGTTAGCCTCCAAAAATAGGTGAACGAGGTACATATAGGCCAATCCCCACAGCGAGAACCAGCACTTAGGTCGTCACAATTCTCATCTATGGACGCAAACCGAGAGCCTTTTATTGCGGCTATCTTTAAAAAGTCCGACAATTGACACAACACTGAAAGACGGGCGGGATTTAAGAGAGAATGGGCGCCGGATATCAACCGCACTCACACGGTGCCCCTGGCCAAATGCTGGGTCAAATCGCGTTCTTGACCTGCCCCAGGAAGGCTGAGATTTCGGCTATAGTCTTTTCAGTCTCGCCGAGGTTCTCTTCGATCAATCCGACTATCTTCGAACCGATTATCACTCCGTCGGCACCGGCGCGGGCGACCGCAGCGGCATGTTCGGGCCGGCTGATGCCGAAACCCACACACACCGGCACGTCGGTCAGTTGCTTAAGTCTTCCAACCAGACCTTCGACCGTGTCGGATAGCTCCGATCGGGCGCCAGTGACGCCCAACAGCGAGACCGTGTAGATAAAGCCCGTTGCTTTCGAGGCTATCAACTGCATTCTCTCTTCTCTGGTGATTGGAGTCACCATAAAGACGGTGTCGAGACCAGCCGCCGAGGCCGGTTCGGTAATCTCATCGGCGTCATCGATGGACACATCCGCCACGAGGACGCTGTTGACGCCGGCTGCCGCGGCATCGCTGTAGAAGCGATCGCGTCCGTAATGATAGATCAGGTTGTAGTACATCAGCAGCCCGACGGGTATGTCCGCGTGGGCCTTGATCTCGCGAATAAGATCCAGAGCCTTCTCGCAGGTCATGCCTGCTTTCAGAGCGCGGATATCCGCTTTTTGGATGGTCGGCCCGTCGGCAATCGGATCGCTAAAGGGTATCCCCAGTTCCAGGATGTCGGCCCCGGCATCTATAGCCGCCTTGATCACCGCCAGTGAACCCTGGTAGTCGGGATCGCCCAGAACGAAAAAGGGAATGAGGGCAGCCTTGTCACGAGTCGCGAAGATGTCTTTGTACGTTTTCATGTGTTTCTCGTACTGCGTATTGAGTATTGCGCGGCGCACGACGCAATGCGCACGACGCACAACAGATCAAAACGAACCTATTCAGTTGTGCTCTTGTGATCCTGTGCGGCCTCCGGCCGGTACCGGATGAAGGCGTCCACGTCCTTGTCCCCGCGACCGCTCAGGTTGACAGCAACCACATCGTCGGCCTTGAATTGACCCGCCTGGCGCAACAACCACGCCACGGCATGGGCACTCTCGAAGGCCGGGAATATTCCGTCTTCACGGGCCATCAGCAGGAAGGTGTCAAGCACCTCCTCATCCATGGCACTGACATACTCGGCGCGCCCGATTTCCTTCAGGAAGCTGTGCTCGGGCCCTACGCCGGGATAGTCGAGCCCGGCACTGATCGAATGCGACTCAATAACCTGGCCGTTAGGGTCCTGCAACACATACGACCGCGCCCCGTGCAGGACTCCCACCTTGCCCTTCTGCAGGGTGGAGGCGTGCTTGTCGGTATCGAGACCGTAACCTCCCGCCTCGACACCTACGAGGCGCACCTCGGCATCGTCGATGAAAGCAGCAAAAGCTCCGATGGCATTGCTGCCGCCACCCACACAGGCGGCCACCACGCTGGGCAAGCGCCCCGCCTGCTCCAGACACTGGGCCCGCATTTCCTCGCCAATGATCTTCTGGAAATCCTTGACGATGACCGGATAAGGATGGGGGCCGGCCGCGGTTCCGAACAGGTAGAAGGTGTCATCCACATGTGCCGTCCAGTATCGCAGTGCATCGTTGATGGCATCTTTCAGCGTGCCGCTCGCTCCTGTCACGGGCACCACCTCGGCGCCCATCAACCGCATCTTCTGGACATTGGGCATCTGTCGCTCGATATCGGTTGTGCCCATAAAGACCTTGACTTCCATCCCGAGCATTGCGCCGATTGTCGCCGTGGCCAGGCCGTGCTGGCCGGCGCCGGTCTCGGCGATGAGCTTGTGCTTGCCCATGTGTTTGGCCAGCAGTCCCTGACCCAGTCCGTTGTTGAGCTTGTGGGCGCCGCCGTGCATCAGGTCTTCGCGCTTGAGATAAACGTGACATCCCACGCGCTCGCTAAGGGCACCGCTGCGATAAAGCGGCGTCGGTCGTCCGGCATAATCTCGGCCAAGCTGATTCATCTCCGCCTTAAAGTCGTCATCGTCCCGCAGGCGATAAAAGGCCTCTTCCAGTTCCTCCAGCACGGGTATCAAGACTTCGGGCACATAGAAGCCGCCAAAGTCACCAAATCTACCCTTATGTTTCATAGTCACTTCCTCGTATCTGACACCAGGTGCAAATCCGAATATCTAAACTCTAAATCCTAAACAATATCTAATGAGCAAAATTCTAATGACAAGAAACAACAACTTTGGACAATTTGTGCATTGGAATTTCGAATTTGTTCAGTATTTGGATATTAGGATTTATCCTCTTAAGTGTCTTATATTGTCGAACAGTTTCTTCATCTTATTATGGTCTTTCTTGCCCGGCTCGGCTTCGATGCCGCTGCAGACATCGATCCCGTAAACTCCGAGTTCGACCGCCGCGGCCGCGTTATCGGGATTTATACCGCCAGCGAGGAAGACTCGCTTGCCCATGTGCCCGATTACGTTCCAATCGAAAGTCGCTCCCGTCCCGCCATATTTGTCAGGACAGAAGGCATCCAGCAAGACAGCGTCTGTGAAGAAGGCATCCGCCCTTTCGACATCCTCCTGGTCTCTTACGCGTATCGCCTTCATTGTCTTCACATTGTGCAACATGAGCGACCTGCAGAACTCGGGAGTCTCGTCGCCGTGCAGTTGGATCCAGTCCAATGGGCAGACGTCGGTCGTCTCGCGGATCTGGTCAATCGGCGCATTCACGAAAATGCCGGCTGTGTCTATGAACGCCGGCAGCCTGTCTACCATGTCCCCAGCTTCCTCAGGCGTCACGAACCGGGGGCTCTCTGGAAAAAAGTTAAAACCCAGCAGGTCCGCACCCATATCCATCGCCGCCGCAGCGTCCTCGTAATTGGTAATACCACAGATTTTGACTTTCACTATCAGCATATTTGCAGCGCGCAGGCTCAGTTATAAGTCGCCGCAGGTGTCTTATCACTTGTTCGAAACTTCGATCAGTTTGGCCAGGCAATCCTGGGCGCTGCCATCGCTGATCGAGGCCTCCGCCAGCTTCAAGGCCGAGACAAAATCTTCAACCAGACCGCCCGCTATGATCGCCGCCGATGCGTTTAGAACGACAATGTCCTTTGCGGATCCCGTCTCTTTACCGCTCAAGATGTCTTTGACGATCTTTGCGCTTGCCCTGGCGTCGCCAACTTTCAACTTCTCTATATCGGCCTTTTCGATGCCCAGCTCTTTCGGATTCAACTGCTTGTGCGTAATCTTACCGCCGCTCAGCTCGGCGATCTCAGTAACCGAACTCGTGCTGATCTCATCCAGTCCTTCACTGTGGACCACCATTGCGTACCGGGCGCCGAGCATGTTGAGCGCTTCGGCCATCATCTGCATCAGCCCTTGTTCGGCGACGCCCAAAACCAGAGACGGCACCGCTGCGGGATTGGACAAAGGTCCCAGGATGTTAAACACTGTTCTAAAGCCTAGACTTTTGCGTATCGGCTGAACGTACTTCATCGCCGGGTGGAACACCGGCGCAAACATGAAACCGATGCGAGCCTGCCGTATGCATTCGGCCACTACTTGGGGGCCCGGGTCTATTCTGACACCAAGCTCGGCGAGCACGTCCGCCGAACCGCATTTGCTGGTGATCGCGCGATTGCCATGTTTGGCGACGTGCACCCCCGCTCCGGCTGCGACCAGAGCCGCCGCCGTCGAGACGTTGAATGTCTTGACAGCCGCTCCGCCTGTGCCCACAACATCGACTATGTTCTCGATGCCGGGCTCGACTCTGACAGAGTGGCTACGCAGGGACTTGGCCAGTCCCGCCACTTCCTGCGCCGTCGGTCCCTTAACGCGCATCGCCGTCAGAAACGCCGCAATCTGAGCCTCGGGAACCTCGCCGGCGAAGACCACATCCAGCAAGCTCGTTGCCTGGTCAAAGGCGAGACTTTCGCCCTTTAATAACGGATTGATGTATTCGATTATCGTCGCCATTATTAGCTCCTTACCGCACGCTATACGCTAATATTCTCTGCAATCGACAAGGCGTTTTCGATGATCCTGCCGCCCGCCGGCGTTAAGATGCTCTCCGGATGGAACTGCACGCCGAAGATCGGAAGCTCTTTGTGACGGGCTCCCATAACAATACCCTCGAACTCTGCGGTTCTCTCAAGGCAATCCGGCAACTCCAGCGCACAAAGGCTGTGATAACGCCCGGCCTGCAGGGGATTCTCAACGCCGGCAAAGACATCCTTTCCGTTATGCGTAATCCTTGATGGCTTGCCGTGCATCGGCTCGGGCGCGTGGCCGATCTTACCGCCAAAATACTGTACTATGACCTGATGGCCCAGGCACACACCCAGTATGGGCAGCTTGTCCTTAAAACAGCCCACCGCCGAGAGCGAAACACCCGCCGTATCAGGAGTGCCGGGCCCGGGCGAGATCACGAGCAAATCAGGCTCAAATTCCGCCGCCACTTGCTCAAGCTCTTCAATCGCCGTGTCGGCGCGGTAGACTCGGGCCAGGCAATTGCGCTTGCAAAAATCATCGACCAGATTATACGTAAAAGAATCGAAATTATCGATGAACAACACTTTTCTGCTTGTCTGTTCCATGGGATGTCAAGTCCTGTATTCTGTATCCTGCGTTCTTTCCTTCACTACCGCCCGCGAATCGCCCGAAGGCATGAATCTGCCTTGTGTTCGGTCTCCTCGAATTCGGTCTTGGGCACGCTATCGTGGACAATGCCGGCGCCGACTCGAATGTATGCCGTATGGTCTCTGACCTGCAGGCTCCGTATTGTAATGCAACTGTCGAACTGGCCGTCCACGGTCAAATACATCACCGCGCCGCCGTAGTAGCCGCGCTTGGTCTTCTCAAGCTGGCGGATTATCTTCATCGCTTCGATTTTCGGCGCGCCGGTCAGAGTCCCCATGTTCATTGTGGCCAGATACGCGCTCAGCGCGTCCAGTTCAGGCGCGAGCGTTCCCTTGACATTACTGACCAGATGCTGGACTGAGGCGTACTTCTCCACCGTCAGCAACTCGGTGACAACTCTGGTTCCCGGCGCAGCCACACGGGCAATATCGTTGCGGGCCAGATCGACCAACATTATGTGCTCGGCCAATTCCTTGCGGTCGAGCTTCAGCTCCGCTTCATACCTGAAATCCGTGTCCTGATCGATCGCCTCGCCCACCCTGCCTCGAGGTTTTGTGCCGGCTATCGGCCTGATCTCAACGTCGCGTTTTTCCGTCCCGCTTACACGCAGATTCAATTCCGGACTGGAGCCCATCAGTATCGTGTTGGGCGTGTTGAGATAAAACATGTACGGCGAGGGATTCAGATCCCGCAACCGCTTGTAAACGTCCAGCGGCTCATCCGGACAGGGCTCGGTCTTCGTCCTGCTCAAGACTACCTGGAAAATGTCGCCGTCAAGAATATGCCGCTTGGCGGTCTTGACCATCGCTTCGTAATCATTCTGATTGGTGTCTGTGGAGGCCGGCCGAATCGAGCCGGAAAACTCGCTTGCCCGCGGGACATCAAAGCGTGCGAGATTGTTGTAGTAGTCGAAACACTCCTGAGCCTCGACTATCGCGGCCTCGCGATCGCCGTCAGTTATTATCACGTTGACGATCACATAACCCTGGCCCTGTTCATGGTCCATCAGGAAGATATTGTCGGCGAAATAAAGCTCGTAATCTGGATTACCCAACAGATCGTCTTCGTTTGCAGGCAGTCTCTCGAATTGATCTATGAAATCGTAGCTCAGAGCGCCGAGCAGTCCACACGTTACACGGAAGGGCTTACTGGCCAGCTTGAAAGCAAACGCCACGGCACGCAGAACGTCCATCTGGTTGGTCGCCTTGAGACGCGTCTGCTCGTCAACCAATTGTGATGGCTTTTCGATCCTTCCACTGATCTTCCCGGCATCGAATTCGACCGACTCACAGAAGTCGAAGCCGGACTGCTTTGCGGACAGGTATTCTATCATCCGGCGACCGGTCTTGCTCAGGGCCTTGATGGAGAACTCCGCACTGGTGCCTGTAAGATAGAGTGCAGGCCTGGAGGTCCCGAAGCTCAGGGCCGTATAACCGGCTAAGTGCTCTCGCGATTCGAACAGGCAGCAGTTCTTGGCCCGTCCGTAGTCGCTGACCTTGGCAAAGAAATCCACCGGCTCGGGCATTTCGATCCGCTTTACGATCGGCACGATTTGGCCCGGCTGGGCACCGACTATTATCTGTCTGTAGTCATCCATATTTCCACCTTTTATGGCAGTTTCTATTCTCAAATCGCCCAGAATACAAACAAAAAAAGCGGCCTGCGTTTTCGACAGGCCGCGTTTATCGCGAATCTAACAAATTGTGAACAGCAATCTACCGCTCGCCTGCCAACATTCTATCGGCTCGGCCACCACCAGTTACCAGTGTTTTTGCGGTTAACTTGCTTCATGATACAGACATTAAACCACGTTTCTTGACGTTTGTCAAGAGAAAAATAAAAAGCGTCTAAAATAAAAAGCACCGTTGCGGCGCGCGCCCTACAGTCCCGCAGCTTTGCGGAGCTTGGCTGCCATGTCGGTCTTTTCCCATGTGAAGGCGTCGCCCTTGCGCCCGAAGTGGCCGCCATGGGAGGTCTGGGCGAAGATCGGTCGAGCGAGCTTCAAATGGTTCACCATAGCCTTTGGGGTCAGTGGGAAAAGCTTTCTAACGATCCGGCTCAATTCCTGCTCGCACATTTTGGCCGTGCCTTCGGTGTCGACGAGTACGGAGATCGGCTCGGCAACTCCGATGGCGTAAGAGAGCTGGACCTCGCACGCATCAGCCAGGCGAGCGGCCACTATGTTCTTGGCGATGTACCGGGCCATGTAGCTCGCTGTCCTGTCGACCTTCGTCGGGTCTTTCCCGCTGAAGGCCCCGCCGCCGTGGCTGCCCCGTCCGCCGTAGGTGTCTACGATGATCTTGCGGCCAGTTAGACCGCAGTCGCCTTTCGGACCGCCAACGACGAATCTGCCGGTCGGATTGACATGGTAGATCGTATTCTTGTCGACGAGTCGCTTGGGCAAAACGGGAAGGACCACCTGTTCGATGATCTGTCTCTGGAGCTTGCGATATGCAATCGTCGGAGCGTGCTGCGCGGAGACCACAACCGTATGGATGCGTTTGGGCCTGTTATTCTCGTATTCGATGGTAACCTGGCTCTTGCCGTCCGGTCGCAGCCACGGCAGCTTCTTGCTCTGGCGCACCTTTTCCAGCCGGATCGTTATGGCATGGGCCAGTTGGATCGGCATTGGCATAAGTGCCGGCGTCTCCCTGCACGCAAAGCCGAACATCAGGCCCTGATCGCCGGCCCCCTGTTCTTTGTGCAGGCCCACTCCCTCGGTTACGCCCTGAGAGATGTCGGGGCTTTGATTGTCAATCGAAACAATTACCGCGCAGTCATCACCATCAAAACCTATGGTCGGGTCGTCGTAGCCGATTTCTTTGACTGTTTTTCTAACTACACCTGGGATATCGACATAAGCTTCCGTTGTGATTTCACCGGCCACGACCACCATGCCCGTTGTCACGAGTGTCTCGCAGGCGACCCTACTTTTGGGATCCTGAGCGAGCATCGCATCGAGAATCGAATCGGAAATGCAGTCGGCCACCTTGTCCGGGTGGCCCATCGTTACGGACTCGCTTGTGAAAAGATACTTGTCGCTGTCAAAAGAGTTGCCGCTCATTGGTTTTTCTGCCATTTGTGATTTACCTTTCTACGAACCATCGTTAATTGTCCAGTCATGTTTCATATATTTAACAGAATAACTTCCAATTTCAAGAAAAGATATGTCCTTTTGGGAAATATAGTTCGTGATGAAGTTTAGAGCGGCCCGGGTCACCGGCGGATGGCCCTTGAACTTCTTGTCCGTTGCGAACTTCTCGACAAACGCCCCGCCCCACGAGGACAATTCGAACATAGCCGACAAATACACCATTCGTTGTTCTCTGTCTATGGCAAAAGCCAGGCGGTTCGACAGAAAGCGTCTGACCTGGTCGTCGAGCTGTTCGCCGAGCCTGCGACCGTAATACGGTTCGTTGCGCAAAGGCGGGCTCGACAGACTGGCGCTGGTCAGAGCAAAAGATATCCTGGGATCATCGAACTGATCGCGAAAGAAACGCCTCTCCACTTCGGCAAAAGTGTACTGCTCGTCCATCACAAGGAATGTGTGCCCGCTGATCTTTCCCTCGATGTGCCTGACATTTTGTGGCCCCCAGTAGACGGCGAGCACTCGAGACGAAGGTGTAATAGGATAATTGTCGACTACCACATTCAGCTTCTGGAGATTATACGTGTTGATCCAGAATGCGATCTTGTCGGCTTTGGGCCAGGACCTGTACCGACGGCGATCGAGCTTTCTGAATTCCTCCAGCACTGTTGTCAACTGATATTTGTTTCGCCTGAGTCGCCCATAGTCAACCATGCCGTGAGCATCGACAAAGGTCTTGAGTATATCAGCGCATTTGTCATGAAAAGACACAGTGACCCGTGGCTGTTGATCATCGGGCTCAGTCTTGACCGGCTCGGCGGGCCGGCAGCCGCCAACCAAGAAAGGAACCGCCAACGAAATTATGGGAACAACAAGGGCTTTAGCCACGTCAACCTTCCGAAACACAATCATATAACTCGCCAATTGCGAAGATTACCCATTTCTCTATTAGCATAGGGAATCGCCCTACAAATGCAACGATTTGTTGGTCGTTTTTGTCGCATTTTTATTCGCCGAAGTCGCCTCTGATGAGGAAAAAGAAAAACCTTGAAATCTCCTTTGCTTGAGCTTATATAGGGTTTCCCGGCTCAGACATTGTGTCAATGAAGCGTTCACTGTTGGTTAATTGAAAGGGCTATCTCGTGAGCAGTTTACAGGCATTGGATTGGATTGCAATCGCCATGTACTTCGGCCTTATTCTTGGTATAGCCTGGTGGGTCATCCGTAGGAACAAAGACACAGCCGACGATTACTTTCTGGCAGGCAGGAATCTCGGCTGGTGGGTGGTGGGCGCCTCCATCTTCGCCTCCAACATCGGCTCAGAACACCTGGTCGGCCTGGCGGGTTCCGGCTGCACCGACGGTGTCGCAATGGCCCACTACGAGCTGCACGCCTGGTGTCTGCTGGTTCTTGCCTGGGTGTTCGTTCCATTCTACGCGCGAAGCAAGGTCTTCACCATGCCGGAATTCCTTGAAATGCGATTCTCGCCCTCAGCCCGATGGGTGCTTTCGCTGATCTCGCTGATCGGCTACGTCCTGACTAAAATAGCCGTGGCGGTTTTCGCCGGCGGCGTAGTCTTTCGAACGCTTCTTCCGGAGGTGCACCTCGATCTGGGATTCGTCGAGATGGACAGTTTCTGGATAGGCTCGTTTCTGGTAATCATACTTACTGGAATCTACACAGTTCTCGGCGGCCTGAGGGCCGTCGTCTATACCGATGCGCTTCAGACCGTAGTGCTCGTGATCGGCTCGGCGTTGGTGACCATTTTCGGCCTAAAGGCACTGGGCGGCTGGGGCCAGTTGCGCGAGATCTGCGGCTCGGACATGTTCAATCTTTGGAAACCGCTCATACCCGAGGGCGTCGAAGGCACCTGGAAGCCGGTGCTGACCGAGACCAAGATCGCCTGGTACTTCAACGGCAACTATCCGTGGCTCGGCATGCTCTTCTGCGCACCGATAATCGGCTTGTGGTACTGGTGCACGGACCAGTACATCGTTCAGCGCGCCCTGGGCGCACCAAATGAGCGCGAGGCCCGAAGAGGAAGCATATGGGCCTCCTTCCTTAAGCTCCTGCCGGTTTTCATATTTATCATTCCCGGCATGATATGCTTTGCCCTGGCCAGCAGCGGCAAGGCCCCGGAGCTCCACGACGCCCTGTACACGGCAGGTGCCCTTGACAATGAGAAGAGCCAGGCTGCATTCCCGCTGCTGGTCAAGCACGCACTGCCCCCGGGCGTGCGGGGACTTGTTGTAGCCGGATTACTGGCCGCGTTGATGAGTTCCCTCTCTAGTGTGTTCAACGCCTCGTCAACACTGTTCACGATGGACTTCTACTCCAAACTAAAGCCGCATGTTTCACAGCACGAGCTGGTTTGGATGGGCCGTGTCGCTACCACAACGCTGGTCATCATCGGCCTGCTCTGGGTACCGGTGATTCAGGGAGCACGCGGCCTGTACCATTATCTGCAGAGTGTGCAGGGATATCTGGCGCCGCCGATCTTCGTGGTCTTCTTCCTAGGCATATTCAGTAAACGACTGAACGCAAAAGGATGCTTGGCCGCTCTGATCGTTGGGTTTATCCTGGGAGTGTTCCGCCTTGGCGTCGACACACCGGTTGCATTGAAAGACACCGAGACATTCGAGCGGCTTTTCGGGAGCTTCGATGGATACACTGAAGGCTCCTTCCTCTGGATCGTCAACAACATCTACTTCCAATACTACAGTGTATTCATATTCATTGTCTGTGTGATCGTAATGGTAGCGGTCAGTCTGGCGACCGCCCCGCCGCAATATGACCGGATCAGCGGCTTGACGTACGCCACTCTCAACGATGAACACCGACGTCAGTCGCGCGGCAGTTGGGATTGGCGCGATGTAGCAGCCTCCATTGTAGTGTTGGCCGTGATACTGGCGGCATATCTGTATTTCAGAGGCTGACGAGGGCTCGTTCTGGCTCGGATGTTCTTTCAGAAGATACAAGTAAGGACGGATTGATATGGCTTATGCGATTGGCTTGGATTACGGTACGAATTCGGTGCGCTGCCTGATCGTCGATGTCACAAACGGCGAGGAGGTGGGCAGCAATGTTCACGAATACGAAACTGGCGAAGCCGGCATAATTCTCGATGCGGCTGATCACAATCTGGCAAGGCAGAACCCGGCGGACTACATCAAGGGAATCGAGGTTACCGTCAAGGCAGCCAGCGCCGAGGCAAAGGAGAATAGCCCGGGCTTCGGACCGAACAAGATCATAGGAATAGGCATCGACACCACCGGCTCGACCCCCCTGCCAGTTGATAAGGACGGCACACCGCTGAGTATGCTCGATGAATTCAAGGACAATCCCAATGCCTGTGCCTGGTTATGGAAAGACCACACAAGCCACGCCGAAGCTGCTGAGATCACAGAACTGGCCGCGAAAGAACATCCCGAATACCTCGCCCGATGCGGCGGGACATACTCATCCGAATGGTTCTTCAGCAAAGTTCTTCATTGCCTTCGAACGGATCCGGCGGTTTTCGATGCGGCCTACAGCTGGGTTGAATGTTGCGACTATATCCCCGCAGTCCTGACCGGCACCGAGAAACCGGAGCAGATCAAGCCGAGTCGATGCGCCGCGGGACACAAGGCAATGTTCGCCGACGAGTGGCAAGGATTGCCCGCCAGAGACTTTCTTTCGAAGCTCGATCCCAAGCTCGGCCAGCTCCGCGATAGGCTCTACGAAGAAACCTATACGGTCCAGACCGAGGCCGGTAAGCTCACGCCAGACTGGGCACAGAAGCTCGGATTGCCCGCCGGCATTCCCGTGGCGGTCGGCGCTTTCGATGCGCACTTAGGCGCCGTCGGCTCCGGCATCGCACCTGGCAAACTCGTCAAGATAATCGGCACCAGCACGTGTGACATGCTCGTATCGGAATCCGGCCGGAAACTGGCGGACATACCCGGAATATGCGGCATTGTCGATGGCTCGATCCTGCCCGGTTACTTCGGCCTCGAGGCTGGCCAGTCCGCCGTGGGAGATATCTTCAACTGGTTTGTCAATTACATCCAGCCGGGGGGCAAAGACACCGGCTCTCACGAGGCACTGACCGAAAAGGCGGCAAAGCTCAAGCCGGGCCAGTCGGGCCTGCTGGCGCTCGACTGGAACAACGGCAACAGAACCGTGCTCGTCGACCAGAGACTTACAGGACTTCTGGCCGGCCAGACGCTGCACACAAGGCCGGAAGAGATTTACCGGGCACTGATCGAGGCCACCGCCTTTGGTGCCCTGACCATCATCAACCGTTTCGAAGAGTACGGCGTCAAGGTCTCGGAGATCATAAACTGCGGCGGAATCGCCGAGAAGAACGCTCTGCTGATGCAGATTTACGCCGACGTGACGGGAAGGCAGATGCAGATATCGCGTTCGGCCCAGAGCTGCGCTTTGGGTGCGGCGATCGCAGGGGCAGTTGTGGCAGGCGCCGGGGCCGGAGGACACGATGGTTTCGCCGAGGCTCAGGCCGCCATGTGCGGGATCAAGGATGTCACGTACAAGCCCATTGCCGAAAACCACAAGGTCTATCAAAAGCTCTATGCGCTGTACAAACAGCTCCATGACGCTTTCGGCATCAGGGATTGGTCCGGGAGCCTATCCAACGTCATGAAAGATCTGCTGAGAATCAAGGACAGCGTTCAGTGTTGAGGATTATACCCTTGAAGGGTAGTGAATTCCCGCAAGTAAGATAATAGACTGTTATTGTAAAGATGCTTACCCGCGCAACAACGGGAGTTTTCAATCGGGGATGCTATACACATGCACGAAGAACTAAAGAAGGCCGTCCTCGACGCCAATCTTGAACTGCATAGACGGCAGCTTGTCATTTGCAGTTGGGGCAACGTAAGCGGAATAGACCGCGCGACGGGCATCGTTGCAATCAAGCCAAGCGGGGTTGCATACGAAGAGCTTGCTGTGGAGAAGATTATCCTGGTTGATCTGGACGGCAAGATGATAGAAGGGAATCTCAATCCTTCGTCGGATACGCCGACACATCTGGAATTGTACAGGAGCTTTGATGCTATCGGCGGGATCTGCCACACACATTCGCCCAACGCGACCATGTGGGCCCAGGCCTGCAGGGCAATTCCTTGCTTTGGGACTACACATGCAGATTACTTCTATGGGGATGTTCCGGTCACCAACGAAATGACGAAGGAGCAAATAGAAAGCGACTATGAATTGAACACGGGCAGGATCATCGTTGAGCGGTTCGCAGGGATGGATCCAATTCAAATGCCGGCCGTTCTTGTGGCCAATCACGGACCTTTCACGTGGGGTGATGGCCCGACAAAGGCACTCGAAGCTACGGTCGTGCTCGAGCACATCGCTGCCACGGCTCTGGGAACGCTGACAATAAATCCGAACCAGGATGCCATCAGTGACGTCCTTCTGGACAAACACTACTTGCGGAAACACGGCAGGAATGCCTATTACGGCCAATCTCAGGCTTGAACCTTTTTGCATGGAGACAAGAATGACAAAGACCACATTTGGCGTCATCGTCGGAAACCGCGGATTCTTCCCCGACATGTTGGCCAAACAGGGAAGGAAGAATATACTCGACGTGCTCAAGACAAACGGATTCGGCTCTGTTGCCCTGTCGATGAAAGACACCAAATACGGAGCGGTCGAGACTTTTGAAGATGCAAAGAAATGCGCAGCGCTCTTTGCGGGCAACGCCGACAAGATCGACGGAATCATCGTAACGCTCCCGAATTTCGGCGACGAAAAGGCGGTCGCCGAGACGGTCAAGCGTTCCGGGCTAAATGTCCCGGTCCTGATTCAGGCCGAGCCGGACGATCGAGGCAAGATGACAATAGCCAATAGAAGGGATTCCTTCTGCGGCAAGTTCAGCGTCTGCAATAATCTGAGGCAAGCGGGCATTCCGTACTCACTGACGAATTCTCACACGGTCAGTGTCACTTCGGCCGCGTTCAAGAAGGATCTGGATGATTTCTCCTCGGCGTGCAGGATCGTCCGGGGCCTTGAGAACGTTAGATTCGGCGCCATCGGCGCCCGCACCGGCGCGTTCAATACCGTCCGTTACAGCGAGAAGATTCTCGAACTGTCGGGAATCTCCGTCGAGACGATCGATCTGTCGGAGATCCTCGGCAGAGTCGAGAGGCTCGCCGACAACGACAGAGCAGTCAAGAGAAAGCTCAACGCCATCAAGAACTACACTCCAACCGATTCGGTCCCGGCCGACAGGCTCCTAAAGATGGCCAAGTTCGGTTACGTGATCGACCAATGGGTCACGGAAACCGAACTGGCAGGTACTGCGATTCAATGCTGGACCGCCCTGGAGGAATTTTTCGGGATAGTCCCATGCACGCTGATGAGCATGATGGGCGAGTCGCTGGCCCCGAGCGCGTGCGAGGTCGACGTCACAGGCCTTCTGGGAATGTACATTCTCCAGTTGGCCGGCGGAACGCAAGCTGCGCTTTTGGACTGGAACAATAACTACGGCTCAGACAGTGACAAGACCGTCCTGTTCCACTGCAGCAACCTGCCCAAATCGTTCTTCAAAAGCGCAAAGATGGACTACCAGGAGATAATCGCCGGTTCCGTGGGCAAGGAGAACACCTACGGCACGATAGTCGGTCGCATAGCGGCAAACAAGGCGACGTTCTGCCGGACTGCTACCGACGACGCTGAAGGCATTATCACCGCCTACGTCGGCGAGGGCCAGTTCACCAACGACAAACTGGAGTCTTTCGGCGGCTACGGTGTCATGAAGATCCCCAACCTCCAGCTTCTCTGCCAGTACATCTGCCGCATGGGATTCGAGCACCATGTTGCGGTGGGCCTGACCGAGAAGGCCGACGCGATCGCCGAGGCACTCGATACCTACATGGGCTGGGAAGTTTACCGACACAGATAGAGTTCGGCCCACCGAGGCAATCACTCTGTCAAAGGCCCTGGGCCCTGGAGGTTAGGATTCGCTCAGGGCAGTCAGTCTCGCAGCCAGAAAAGCGGTGAGGGCAACATTGTCACTGCCCCTTTCAGCCAACGGCGCGACATATCTATCTGCGGCGAACATCACCGATTCGGTTATGGAAAAGTCCATTTCACTACTCAGGGCGCGGACATACGTGGTAAGAGAATCGAGGTATTCTCCGGCCATTGCATAGTGGCTGCTGGCGTCGTCATTGTCTGATATCGCGGCAATAATCGACGAGTCCTGTTCCTCGGACGGTGGAACCGAATTCGAGGCGAACTCACTGATCACCTGCGCCAGAGCAGCGACGCGAAGCCCACTGTTGTCCCGCAAAACCGTGGCCGCCTCTTTGAGGTGGGCACAGGTATCGCACGGCTGTATGCCCTTGGCGGACGCTAGGCTGTTTGCCATCCCGATTTCTATTTTCTTCTCCTCAACACCAAGTTCTGACGCCGCCCAGCTCATCAATGCCGGGCAGCCCTCAGTGTCTAATTCTTCGTTAGGAAGAGGCGCCACCGCTCTCAATAGGGCGACCCCGGGTTGAGGCTCGGGTTCGGGTTCAGGCTCAGGTTCCGGTTCAGGCTCGGGTTCGGGCTCAGGTTCCGCTACAG
>Ga0209536_100005719_pt1 | contig 19241 bp, 15 predicted proteins | sample DeeMarSeWOR28_12_FD_187461 | JGI IMG/M metagenome (GOLD analysis project Ga0209536, IMG submission 187461) | Marine sediment microbial communities from White Oak River estuary, North Carolina - WOR-2-8_12 (SPAdes) (version 2) | ecosystem: Environmental > Aquatic > Marine > Intertidal zone >... | reverse complement strand
TTATGATCTGATTATTTACAAAAAGAGCGCCTGGCTCTTGCATATGCTGCGAACAATGCTGATGGATTTGGAAACGAAATCGGATAGTTCATTCGTTGCCATGATGCGGGAATTTTATCACAGCTATTTATATAAGTCGGCTTCAACAGAAGATTTCAGGAAAATGGTTGAAAAATATCTGGATCAGGACATGCAATGGTTTTTTGACCAATGGATTTACAACGTGGATATTCCCACATATAAATTTTCCTATAAGATAGATGAATTAAGCGGCGGCAAATACTCCCTGAAAATAAGAGTCGGGCAGGAGGAGGTATCGGAGGATTTTCAGATGCCTGTATTGCTTAAGATTGAATTCGGGAAGGATGAGGAACGATTTGAACGACTGCTTGTTACTGGTAAGCAATCGGATTTTGAATTTCTGGATTTGGATAAGAAACCAAAGAACATCGAGTTTAATGCTTTGGAAAGCGTGCTGTGCAAAGTGGATAAGGAAGGGTGGTGATAGCACATCAATTGGTTATCCGGAAACTGAATTTGGTCTCAAAATCCTGGATCCCTTCATAAGCCTCCTTAACAGAGCCAACCCAACTATCAAAACAAACGGCGAGGTAAAAAGACCTGGAAAATAACCTCCCTTCATCAGGCTTAAAAGGGGATGTGCTAAACCATTGGCTATCCCACCGATAATCGCAAAGTAGTATACCACAAGGTAACTCAACCGTATCTTGTAATGAACTCCGACACCCGTCACCACGAAAACGGCTAACCATACAAGGTTGAGAGTGACGAATTGCTGGTCGCTCCATATGTAGCCGAAAGGCTTCGGAAATTCAGTCTGAATACCGGTGAGATACTCTTCAAGAAAGTGGATGCATTGGATGCTCACTGCGGCCAAATATAAACCCACGATGTCGGGTTCTGCCGTTGCCTTTTTTTGGGCCACCCAAACCAGAAAGGCAATGACCAAACCTATGTCCAAAAACACAATGGCAGGACCCATTAACCAGGTCTGAACAATAATTGCAAAGGCCACAAAGAAGGCGCCTATCAGAACATCCCTGGAATATGTTTCTGAATCTTTTTTCATAAGAGCGACTTTTTACATGTAATCATCTACTCAAGTATTTGAATAATCTTTGGCACGGAGCGCATTTCTCCAATCCGGATCAGGAGCAGTACAAACCAGATAATAAATCCCTGGTACGAGATTGTTTTTCCAATCTCGGAAATATCATGATCTAGATCTTTAATTTTATTAATGCGATCAGCAGGAGCTAGTGGAGCCAACATTTCCGCAACACTCCAGGCGTGACCACGAGATATCTTCATTCCGAAATTTGCCAGCGATTCGTCTACCCTACCGGCCAAACGGTCTAATAATTTCAACAATGGCCAAACCTGTGACAGTTCATCCTGCACGTCATTCACCAGCGAGGCCAGTATCTCATTAATTTTATAAAAATCCTTTTTAAGATTTTTGAGTTGCTCCGGTTGCACTGTTTCGGCGGCGGCGACTCCCAAATCCAGATCGATGTGGGTATTCATTGCAAGAAGAAGGTGCTGCAAAACAATGGGACGCCAGCGTTTGCTTGTATCAAAAGCCAATTTCCAGGAGACGGTGGTTTCCTTGAGGGCATGGAATTGCTCAAATGCTTCAAGGTAACGGTTGGCAAATATTACATCGAGACGTTCCATTCTTTGTCCATTCTCGAATTCTCCATTGGCAATGCCGTCTTTAACACGCCGGGTCACTTTCCGATACAGGGCAGCGAAATATCCCAACCGGCTCTTGTGCAGTTTTGCCCACTCAATAATTTTCGTGAGCGACTGAATGACATCATCAATAGATTCTCCTTTCAAATTGGCTGGAACGTTCGAATCCATAATTATCTTCGACTTTTTTAGGATTCTCTGATCTTGAGTAGGATTCCATTTCCGGCAGGATCACGAAGAAAATTGTCTATTCCGGTCTTCTCGGTGGGGTAGCTCAAAGCATCTAAACGCACCGTGAGCTCTTGGCGGGCCTCCTTGGTTGGGAGAACGATTTGATAGGCTATCAGCCCTAATGACTCCGGGGGGAGGGGAGCGGCTCCCCGGGAGTTCCACATATTTGCCCCGATGTGATGGTGATATCCGCCGGCGCTCAGAAATGCCGCTCCCGGCCAGGTAGCCATCAAATCAAAACCCAATACCTCTTGATAGAATCGAGTTGATTTATGAATATCATCTACTTTCAAGTGAACGTGCCCCATGGTTGTTCCTTTCGGCAATCCCTTAAATTCGCTGCCGGGCGCTTCGGCTTGAAGAGATTTCAGATCAACCGGCAAGGTATCCATTTTAATACTGTTATGGAGGTACTCCCACGATTCCCGGGGACGGTCGCAATACATTTCAATCCCATTCCCTTCGGGGTCGGAAAGATAGAGCGCTTCACTCACAAGATGATCGCCTGCGCCATCTAATGGATATTGGCCAGCAACCAGATGCGCAAGCCAGTGTCCCAAATCCCGCCGGGTCGGGAGGAGTATTGCCATGTGATATAAACCTGGGGAACGGGGATATTGCTTCGCCCCGGGTCGAGACTGCAATATGACTATTGGTGTGTCTTCAATTCCCAGTTCCGCTGAAGTTGCAGCGCGGTTAAGAATGGTCAGCCCGATCACCCGTTGGTAAAATTGTAGCATCTTATCTAACTGGTTAACTCCAATCGTTACAGCTCCAATGGTAGTATCCGGATCAATACTAAAAGGCGCCAAATGCTTCCCAAAATTCTGTTCCATTTGTTTGCTAAAGTTTGAGACAGGGTTTCAAAACGTTGCGTATCTCGCTGCTGCCATGCCCAACACAGCAATTGCCAACAATGCAGCAGCAAGTTTACCTACCTTGCCTAATTTTGTAACCAGTGCCTGCATCTCAACAGTTTGCTCCGGAGTGGGCGGATTGCCTTGCGCCTGGATTTCCTTCCCGAGCGCTTTCATCCGATTAAAAATGGGGTGGATGACAAACATCAACAAAACCCAAACGATTAGTCCGGCAATACTGCCCAGCGTTATCGAATGACCGTATCCTCCCTGCAAGAGTGCAAAGCGGCTTCCTGCGAGAATCCAGTACATTATTAGCCCCGAAATGACAGTGAGCGTTGCAGAAATATATAGGGTGTTCAGGAAACGGGTCTTCTGGGTAAGATGCTGCATGGTCTTTTGCCCTTCAGCGCCGATTGCCCGGATGGTGGGTTGGAGAAAAATAATATTGAAAAAGGCAAAACCGGCCCAAAACACTCCGGTGAAAATATGAATAATACGTAGAATGAGCATGGTTGTATTCACAGGTATCCCCTTTAAATGTGATGAAATGGATGAATTAGTTAGCTCGCTATTTCTGCCTTTCGATTTTTGTCAATCCAGTAGGCCCAGATTATTAACACCCATTGGAATAACCCAACTATGGCTATTGCATTTGTGGAGGGAGGTGGCGAACCAAATACATTTAGCAAATAAACAATGATAAAAAATATTACCAGACTCCACAATCCAATACTTCCTTTCTTATTCTCTGCATGGGTTGTCTTCAGGTAAAGATAGACTCCGGCGAGAAAGATGAACCCTTCAACAATAATAGTAAGAATTACAGAATTCCATAGGCCTAATCCAACTTTTAAGTCTGCCCCAGGAATTAACGGCAGATCGGGACGATGGGTTATTAAATCAAGAACCCAATGACTCATTACCAGAGCACCCAATACTATTGACGTCTTAAAATTCTTTTTGAGGAAAAAATAGATTGCACCAAATAGGACGGATAGTAACAACACACTGAGAAATCCGTGCGAAAACGGATAATAAACAAAATCCAACGGGGTAAAAGCGGTATTACCGGGATCAATTATCACTTTTTCCAAACCGATTAATAAAAAAACCGGCCAAAGCAAATCTATAAATTGAGAGGCTAAAAAAAGAGTGCCCAAAGAAGGCTGGCTATCGACCCTCTTTGCGGCAAAACCAACACCAAAATGTCCTATAAACATTGTTACAATCTTCTAAATTAGATATTTATTTAAAGCTACATTTCCGGTGAATCGGGTGGAGGTGGTAGAGGGACTGAAGCATGATCGACGATATAAACCAGTTTTCCATTCACTCTGGTTTTCACGTCCGTGTAGCGTCCTTCAACAACCATGGATACGTCTCCCGGCAGGGTCATCGTAAAACGCCATTTTCCAGTCCCAATAACTGCATCACCGATAACTGTGTTGTTGGGTTCGAGCAGCTCCAGTTCAGCGCTGGGCTGGTTGGCAAAAGCTTTCTTAAATGCCTCCTTATTTGCTTCCCAACCTCGGACTTCCATCATATCCGCCGGATAAGAGATCAACTCGGGGCTATTCCAATACGTATCCATTATCGCGTCCACATCTCCGTTGTTATACGCTTCGACGAATTCTTGGTCTAAAGCCTTTGCATCGGCAAGAAGTTGTTCGGGGTTTTCGGCCTGTGGGGCGCACCCTATTATTAAACCAAGTACGGCAATCATCAAAGAATACAATAATATCTGTTTCATCTTAGTCCTCCATTGATTTGGTTATTAGATTGGGATTGTATTGCGGCCAATATTATCAAATAAAATATTAATTAGCAATAGAAATGATGTAGAGGCGGTACTCTGTGAAAACAATCTACCTAAAGTTATTCATAATTTCTAGAATATCTTTAGTGTTCTTTGCTTTAAAATTTGGTTTCATAGTCCAATTTGAATCATCAGTACCGTCGATATAAAATGCACCGACACTGATAATCTCTATATCGATGTTTTCATCTTTGAATACTTGATTCGCGTTGAAGGCACAGTGAACATCAGATTCATGATCACCTATATATATAGCAAGTCCCGGTTTGAGTTTAGTTAATTCTTCAATACACATTATTAGTCCATCGGGTTGGGGCTTCTGTTTTGCAAATTCAACTTCCTCATAACCTATTACAGATCCGAAATAGTCGATTAATCCATTTTCTTTTAACTGTTGGGTTATTATCTGATTCGAGTTTTGAGAAACGATACCGTGTGAAATGCTTTTTAATTCTCTGATAACTTCTGGAATACCTTCATAAAATGGAACCAGTGTCTGGTCCGCAAGTTGATAATCCGTCCATAGATTCCCGGCGTCATCCCTTTGCTCATCTGTAAGTTTAAATTCCCGTTCATAAAGATCTCTCCAATTCTTTGTGCGATTGATTGCCAGAGAATAATTTTCTATTGATTGCAATGCAGGGTACCAATTTGGATCCATCCCGGTGACTTTTGTTACGATTTGTCTTGTTACATTTAAATTTTTACGACGGGTATCAGCGAGAGTGCCGTCATAATCCCAAATAATTGCGTTGATATTCTTACTTGGGTCCAATTGTATTCCTCATACGTATATTAAAAAAAAGCTCCCATTGATAGGGAGCTTTTTGCTTTTAGGATTCTTCTAAATAACAGAATCAATTAAAGAAATACCGTAATCCAACCTGTATTCGCCATCTGGAGAATAAACCCGGATCATCAATAAAGGTCTTTTCAGGTCCGACAAAGTTAAATTCCGGTTCACCTTGAGCGTTAAAACCTACTAATGCGAGGGGGGTTGTCGCAGCTGGACTGGCAACCTTGCGGACTCCCCAGTCAGAGTTAAGCAAATTAGCTACATTCAAGACGTCAAAATTTAATTGAAAGGTCTGTCGCCTATTGCCCAGATTCATGGAAAAATTCTGTAGTATCCTCAGGTCAATATTGCTCCACCAAGGATTTATTGCACCGAATCGTTCCGCAATCTCGCCACGATGTTTGCTTAAATAAGGATCCTGTTCGATGAATGCATTAAACGCATCCCACTGCGCTTGTTGTTGAGCTTGAGTACCATCGAATATTATTTCACTTTGATCCCTCGGTATATAGATCAGATCGTTTCCGCCGTAACCATCGCCATTGACATCTCCGGCATAAATATATGAATAGCGGTTACCACCTGCTCCAGCAAATCGATTACCCTCTGCAATTTCTAAAAACAAACCAAAACTGGTGGAAACATTCGGCGTCCAATTATGCTTAAAATTTGCAGCTCCAATAATTCGATGCCGGTTACCAAATTCGGAATAACTTAGTTTGGGTTTGTTGGGATCGCCTTGAACCGGTTGATTTTGCCACAAGACACTAGCGATTTCAGTCGATTTTAAATTATTTTTAGCCTGCAGAAATGTATAAGCCAGGCTAGTATACAGCCCAAAATCAAAGCTCTTACGCAGCTGGGCAGTTACATTAAAATTCCAACCTTCATTTGTGTTATCGAGTACGTATATACCATTGCCTTCGTTAAATGGATCATAATTCAGTTCGCTGGCATCACCGAATCCTCCAAAGTATGGTCTACCATCGGCGAGATAACGAACGGGTTTGTCCAGGTCGGCATTTCTCATAAAAATGGCATTGATATCTTTACCATAGAGAAATTCGAGTGTGCCCATAAATCCATTAGGCAATTTTTGGTCAATCGCAAAATTGGTGTTCCAGACCTGTGGCCATTTAAAATCCGGATCCACAGCATTGAGGTCAAAGGACTGCTGCAGTATGGCATCCTTGGATGTTTTTACTGATTGGGATTCGGGAATGGCCGGATAAAGATTGGGATTCTGACCCGGGTTTGAAATCACATTTCCAATCCAGACAAATGGTACCCGCCCGGTAAAAATACCGGTACCGCCGCGAATCTGGGTGGATCTGTCGCCAGAGGCATTCCAGTTAAAACCAATCCGGGGTGAAAACAACATCTTAGTACCAGGCAGCTTGCTCTGGTCAACAGTTTCGAGATTGTCATTTTCGTCTAAGGCTATTAAGTCTCTTGACCATTGGTTATCTACCGGATCTGTAAAATACATCGGGAAATCCACTCGTAATCCGGCGGTTACACTAAGGTTCTTTGAGACAAGAAGTTCATCCTGGGCATACAACGCCAGTTGACCCACACTGATATTTTCTCCTTTGAAGGGACCTGTCCCAATTGCTGCTCTGAAATCAATTGCGCTGTCCGGATCTGTCTCGGCAAAGAATTCGTCTATGGAATCAAATGTTGTTCCACCAAGGATAAAGCCTCCTCCAAGGTCAAACAACTCATCCGGCAGAAAGAAAACTCCATTGCGGAAAAGATTGAATGAATTGAAGAATTTCCAGTACTCAAAAGTACCTCCAACAGTAAATACCTGGTTTCCCGAGAAATAACTAAAATTATTTGTAAATTGCCAGGCATCCGTATCCAGAATATTATGAATCGAGAACGGTTCATGCCCCAATGTCGTATAGGTGACGCCATTCTGTGCAATTTCTATTGTTGGGAAAGGTTCGCTGAAGGGTTCGCGGAAATCACGAAATCGGTTGTAGCTGGCAAAAAAACGATTAGCAAAACTACTGGCTCGACTATTAACTTCCAGGGCAAAGGAGTGTATTTCATTGTTGATCGCATAACCAGCGTTTTGGAAAGGCAGACTGCTCTCGTTCGGTCCACGGCCTGTATTGTTGGCACTAAGCACAAAAGGATGTGGAGGCAGATCACGTACGGCATCGAGGAAATTATATCTGAAAGTCAGGTTGTTATTCTCGTTGATGTTCCAATCCAGTTTAGCCAGTATTTTGTTATTATCTGTCTCATGTATGAAACCATCATAATCACCGGTATCATAATTATATACTTCCTTCATGCGTGTTTTAATTGAATCCATTGTTGAGGCCCGAACACGCGATTCACCAAATTCTAATACTGTATCCCTATTTGCTACAAAGTTTGTACCTGGATCGTCTCTCCGCTCAAGCTCGCCAGTGACAAAGAAAAATAGCTTATCGCGAATAATTGGCCCACTAAGTGTAAAACCTGATTGGTTGAAGGCTAAATCCGGATTGGCAATGACCTTGTTGCCACTAACCTCATTTCCAAGGAGAGATTCGTTTCGATAAAAAGTATAAGCTGATCCTTTGAGAGTATTGGTACCACTTTTAGTTACCGTGTTGACATTGGCACCGGTAAACCCGCCTTCACGAACATCAAACGGGGCAATGGAAACCTGTACCTGCTCGACGGCATCATAGGGAACGGGTTCAGCATTGGTCTGACCGCCCGGTGCGGGATCATCCAAACCAAATGAATTGTTAAAATAAGAACCATCGAGGGAGATGTTATTGTAAAGCCAATTTTTACCACCAAAACTATAATTACTATCACTCCTTGGATCCAATCGAATCAAATCCCTCGTACTCCGTTTGACAGAAGGCAGCTCTTCAACTTGAGTCGGATTAATAAAAGTCGCAGCTCCAGTCCTACCGCTATTAAAAACTTCATCTACTTCAGCGGTAACGGTCACTAACTCTCCGGTAACTGCTTCTTCAACAAGTTCAAAATCAATTCTTGCATCCTGCGCCAAGTTTAGAAAAATATTTGGCTGGCTTTTTTCCTTATATCCCAAAAATGAGACAGTTACCACATAAGGACCGCCAATCCTCACATTCAGAATGTTATACTGTCCATTCTCCCTGGTTGCAGCCCCGTATGAAGTTCCACTTGGTTCATGAACTGCAACCACGTTTGCTCCATGCAGGGGTTGCCCCTTGTCGTCAGTAATGATACCGCTCATAGATGCTGTAGTAACCCCCTGGGCGAAAAGGTTACCTGAAATTAGAATTGCTGCCCAAGAAAGAGGCACCAATTTCCACAAATTTTCCTTAAAATTTCCCATAGGCCGGATTCCTCCTCTTAAAAGGAATTAGTAAGTGTGGCTTCCCGCCCTAAAAATAAAATCCATTTATGAAATGATAAGAAAGAAAGCATGAGTTTGCGTGAATTCGGTTGCCTCTGAAAAGCATTTTCAAAATATATATTTTTGAACTCAAATATTCCAATAAAATTTTAATCTCAATATTAGAGATTTTCTCCAATCAAAAAAGAATAAAATATTATATTTGAATACCCTGTTCTCTGAGAAATAATATTAATTGAGCAACAGGTATAGCGGTTCTGAAATTATAGCTACCCTTGAGATATTCAGCAAAGAATAAAAGCCCATGATGTTCAAAAGCACCGGCACAGTTTAAGACCGGATAATCAGCAATATATTTATTGATTTCTTCATCTAATAATGACCTAAATTTTATTTCACAAGACTGAACGGTAGCGAGCTTATCTTTAGTGAGAGCATTGTAGACAACTAATCCTGTCAAAAATTCAAATTTGTTGTTAGAAAGATTATTCAACATCTCAAATGCTTCATGCTTATCCTCGGGTTTTTCATAAATTTTTCTATTCGAATAGACTACAGCATCTGACGCGATGATAATAGCGTCTTTGTGCTTTTCGGCAACAGAGAGTACTTTCGCTTCAGAGATTTTTTCAACCATTATGCGTGGATCATCATTTCTGATTGATTTTTCATCAAAATCGCTTGGAATCACTTCATAATCTAGTCCTAATAAGTCCATAGCGTATCTGCGATAAGGAGAGTGTGATGCGAGTATTAATCTCATTGATCAATTTTCTCTATTGAAAGATCAATATTGAATTGATCGCTAAATATTCAATTTGATATACTGTGATATTATCAAATGCGATCTAAATTATCAATAGAAATCATTCTATTATTTAAGATCCTTGTAACAAAAATTTTACAAGAATGATTTTGATTTTAGATATTTTTTTTTATATTTGTGTCGTTGTTAAACTAACGCTGCACTGGGAATTTGACCAGGGGAGTTTTCAGTGCGTTAAATGGACGCCCTGAAGAAAGGAGGTGATCCTATTTCTAGCGAATCTAAAATAGGAGCCTCCGGTAACGCTTGTTAGCGACAGGCTTACCAGAGACTCATAAGTTAAAAGCCCTGTTTCGAGTGATCGGGACGGGGCTTCTTGTTAACTGTCAAATTATCAATAATGAAAAAAAGAAAACTACTTATTACCGGCTGCGGCAGAAGTGGCACATTTTATTCAAGCGAAGTCTGGCGACGGTTAGGATTGGATGTTCGGCATGAACGGCCAATCGCTCATCATGGCGTAATGGGAGAAGATGGCGCGGCATCATGGCTGATGGCAGTCAATGATCCGAATCCCCCCTTTGGTCCAAGTGCCGTCGATTATGAGTTTGATGTAGTCATTCACCAGGTGCGTCATCCCCTGAAAGTGATCGCCAGTGTCGCGCAGTTCATTTTGGCTAAGGGTCAATTTGCGAAGGACTATATTGAAAGAAATGTTCCACAAATAAAAATTATTGGGGATGAGCTTTCCCTTAGCCGAGAGCAGCAATTTGTTTTGCAAGCGGCTAGATACTGGTATTACTGGAACATGATTTCACAGGAAAAAGCAACCGTCACAGTTCAGGTTGAGCGGTTGTCCAGAGACCTTGCCAACTTATGTGAATTGATGAATGTAGAGTATCAAAGGACTAAGTTGGACGATATACCGCCAAAGATTAATGGAAGACAGTATTACCTGAATGAGGAATTGTGGACAGTTGATTGGAGAGATTTAGAAGGTCTCGATTTTGAACTCACCGAAAGGATACGAAATCTGGCAGCCGGCTATGGCTATGATTTTTGAAATTGGATGTCTGCTTTAAACCAACCCGCTTTTATGTGCCCACTCTTTGAATTGCTTTAGTTGATCGGGTGTCAAATGTGAAGGAACGGTAACCTCCACCCTAACCAAGAAATCACCCTTGCCCGATTTGGAATGAATACCCAAACCCGGCAGCCGAAATGTCTTTCCCGTGCTGGTAGCCCCTGGAATCTTTAGCTTAACCTGTTTTCCATGAATGGTGTTTATGGTTATTTCTTTGCCCAACAAGGCTTCCGCCATGTTGATCTTCACGGTTTTATGAATGTCGTTTCCTTTTCGCTCAAACTCAGGGTGAGGAGCGATACTGATCTGAACGTAAAGATCGCCGGGTTCACCACCCCCCGGAACGGTTTCTCCATGACCGCCAATCTTTATTTTTTTCCCGTTTTCAATGCCGGCAGGAATCTTGATTTTGACCTTTTTGCCATTCGCAGTGTTAATGATCGTCTCACCGCCTGTTGCTGCGAGATTAAAGCCAATGGTTAGTTTTGCCTCAAGATCCCTGCCTTTAAATGTACGGGTCTGTGTACTCCCTCCAAACAGGTCTTCGAATCCGGTAGAGGATCCGCTTCTTCTGCGGCCTCCACTGCCAAACAAGTTTCCGAAAATATCCGAAATATCAAACCCACTCCCACCAAGGTCGAATCGAAAACCGCCCGGACCCGCATCTTGGAAATTATACCCGCCTTGACCGGCCCAGGGGTTCTTTCGAAACATGTCATATTTTTTGCGCTTCTCAGGATTTCCCAATATGCTGTAGGCATCGCTGATGTCTTTAAATTTTTCCTCGGCGCTTTTGTCTCCGGAACGTTTGTCCGGGTGATACTCCTTAGCAAGCTTCCGGTAGGCTTTCTTAATCTCGTCCTGCGATGCATTCTCTCTGATGCCTAATATTTTGTAATAGTCTTTCCGCGGATCCACTGCTTTGTCACCTGCTAATTAATTCCTGGATGTATAACGGCCTCCTCTACTTTTTGAGGTTCCTTCTCTTTGCTCTTTTCGGTCTTCGGAGTTCTCAAAGCACTTTTAACCACGTGTTCCATATTTTTAACATAGATGATTTTCATCTCTTTCTTTACTCTTTCCGGGATTTCCACAACATCCGATTTGTTCCGTTCCGGAATTATCACCTTTTTGATCCCGGCGCGGTGTGCAGCGAGGACTTTTTCTTTAATTCCGCCAACCGGCAACACTTTACCCCGTAGAGTAATCTCGCCGGTCATGGCAATATCATTGCGAACGATCCTGCCTGTGAATAATGATAAGACGGCCACAAACATTGCGACGCCCGCGGATGGTCCGTCTTTGGGGATTGCACCTGCGGGAACGTGGACGTGCACATCGTATTTCTCATGAAAATTGACTTCCAAATCAAAATCTTCCGAATGGGCACGAATGTAGGTCAGCGCGGCCTGTGCAGATTCTTTCATTATGTCGCCAAGTTGTCCGGTCAAGGTAGAATTACCTTTTCCCGCCATGCGACTGGCCTCTATGAATAAGATCTCTCCTCCGGTGGGTGTCCACGCCAAGCCGGTAGCAATACCGGGTTCATCGATTCGTTCCGCCACCTCACTGTAAAATTTTTCCGGTCCTAAAAACTTTGAAACTTTACTTTTGGTGATTGAGGTTGACTTTTTATTACCGGATGCAACTTCCTTTGCCACGCCTCTGCAAATGGAGGCAATTTGTCTTTCAAGGTTACGTACACCGGCCTCCCTTGTATAAGCTTGAACGATTGTATGCAGAGCGTCGTCCTTAAATTGAATAGTATCTCCCTGGAGACCATGCTCTTTAATCTGCTTGGGAACAAGAAAATGTCTGGCAATCTGAACTTTTTCTTCTTCGATGTAGCTGGGAATTTCAATAATTTCCATTCGATCCTTTAAAGCAGGAATGATGGTTTCTTTCATGTTTGCAGTTGTAATAAACATCACTTTGGAAAGATCAAAAGGGACTTCCAGATAATGATCGCTGAAACTGTAATTTTGCTCTGGGTCAAGGACTTCGAGTAACGCCGCTGAAGGGTCGCCGCGAAAATCCGCACCAATTTTGTCCACTTCGTCCAGCATAAAGATGGGGTTATTGGTTCCGGCTTTCTTAATGCCCTGGATTATTCTGCCCGGCAAAGCACCGATATAGGTTCGTCGGTGCCCGCGGATTTCAGCTTCGTCGCGAACCCCGCCAAGCGAAATTCGCACAAATTCTCTACCCAGCGCATTGGCAATGGAACGCCCTAATGATGTTTTACCGACTCCCGGTGGACCCACAAAACACAGGATGGGTCCGCGCATGTCATTTTTCAGTTTTCTTACCGCTAAGTATTCCAGAATTCGTTTTTTGGGTTTTTCCAATCCGTAGTGGTCGGCATCCAGATTTTTTTGAGCTGCATTTATGTCCAGACTGTCCTCGGAACTCTTGTTCCAGGGGAGATCCAGTATCCAATCCAAATAAGTGCGGGATACAGTGTATTCCGCCGAAGCGGGATGCATTCTCGATAGCCGATCGAGTTCCTTCTCGGCAACTTTCTTTGCCTCTTCGGGTAATTTAGCTTTTTCTAGCCTTTTCCTCAGGTCACCCACATCAGAGACATCATCAAATTCACCGAGCTCTTTTTGAATAGCCTTAAGCTGCTGACGTAGGTACATTTCCCGCTGACCTTTGTTGATCTCATCCTGCACGTCCGTTTGTATTTTCTTCCCCAGCTCCAGCGTCTGCAGATATTTATTAAAGAGGTAAGTCACTCTTTTTAGCCTTTTTTCAACATCAAGTATCTCCAATACCTCTTGTTTGTCTTCGATTGGGATATTGGGGAACGCGATAGCGAGGTCTGCAATAATTGCCGGCTCGTGAAGGTTTGCCATCATTGCCTGGTGTTCATTGGTAATTTCCGGCGCTAAGTCTGCGGCCTTTTGGAATAAATTTTTAAGATTTGTGGCTAATGCGGTGCTTTGCAGATCTTCTTTGGGATACATTTCCTCCATAAGTTCGAACGCCACCACAAAAAAGGGATCGGTTTGAATAAAATTTTTAATCTTAAAACGCATAATTCCCTGAATGAATGCACTTTTGCTGCCATCGGGAAGATCGATGACTTTAAGAATTTTTGCAGTGGTTCCGACGCTATAAAGCTCGTTTGGTTTGGGGTGATCAACTTTTCCATCTTTCTGGGCAACCACACCAATCAAGCTGTCTTCCCTCAAGGCGGTTTCAATTAACTTCAGCGATTTGGGTCTTCCCACCGCCAGGGGTATAAATTGATTGGGAAAAAACACCGTATTTCTTACCGGCATAATAGGCAGGTTTCTGGTAAGTTTAATTTCGTCTGCCTGTCGTTCTTCAACACTCATATCAAACACCTCTTCTAATCATTAGGATTAATTTTGATTTCATAAAATTTATGTCTTCGTCGTCGGTGATGGAGCGCAAACGCAATCAATAAAAATCCGACAATAAAGAATACCATGGCGATAAACGCGATTAATATTTCGGGAAACACGAGAATAACGATTCCCGTCAACGCGACTAATAGTCCTTGTAGCAAATAAAAAATCCAATTATTGTTTTTACCTCTGAAAAACAAATCATAAATTTCAAAATTTGGCATTTAAACCTCCTTCATCATTTTCGGTTCATCCTCCAATTAGTTCACAAATATAATGCCATTTAGTATTATCTCTTTAATGTACTGTATTTTCTATGCTTAGAAAAATTGAGTGTTTTTGCCAGATTGACGGATACTTAATAAAGTCCTGACAAAAACTCATTCATTGATGCATCGTTCGAATTATATTTTTTGATTTAAATGTAAATCAAAGTAAATTAAATCTGTCAATCATAATGGCAAGGAGGAGCAGTCATGAAGAAAATCCTAATTATTCTGCCGATTCTTATTTTGATTATTTTCACGGTCGTCTGGGTCGATGGCTTTGAGAAACTTTTTCCGTCCGGCAAACAACTTGTTGAAAGGAATGCGCTGAAAGAGGAAAAGCGTCCAAACGACTGGTTTTATCTTCAACGAAGCTATCCTCATGGAAAAATCAATTACCAGGCATGGCGGGAAGCGATTGCGCAAGCCGAGATGATGCGGAATGATCTCCGATCAGGGAATGGATCACGAGAGCTAAACTCATGGCAGCCCTCCGGCCCAACAAATATTGGGGGCCGAATTACTTCTCTTGCCGTCAGTCCCGCAAATCTTGATGTGGTTTTTGCCGGCGCTGCGGACGGTGGAGTGTATCGGTGGACTAGTTCAACCTTAAGTTGGCAGCCGGTTTTTGATTTCAATTCAACATTGTCAATTGGTGCCATTGCGGTTGATCCCGTAAACCCGAATATTGTCTATGTCGGCACGGGCGAAGCAAATTCCAGTGGGGATTCGTATCCCGGAAACGGGATTTTCAAATCTACGGATGGCGGAGATAATTGGGACTACATTGGACTGCCGGAATCGTATTACATAGGAAGGATTGCCATTAATCCTCAAAACACGCAGCAAATCTTTGTTGCCGCGACCGGGTTGTTATTCGGCAAGAATCCCGAGCGAGGGATTTACCGCAGCAACGACGGAGGACAATCCTGGGACCGGAGGCTGTTTGTCTCTGATTCCACTGCGGGGATTGATGTGGTCATCAATCCCAATTCGACAAATATTGTTTACGCAGCCATGTGGGAAAGAATCCGTTATCCCTATAAACGGACGGCGGGAGGTATCACCAGCGGCATTTACCGATCAACCGATGGGGGAGATAACTGGAGCCAGTTGACGAACAACTTGCCGCCGCCCTCGCCAACCATTGGCAGAATCGGTTTAGCCATTGCACCTACCAACACGAGCGTTCTCTATTCAATTTACGCGGATCACCCGGGTTATTTCCATGGCATTTTCAAAACAGCCGATGGCGGCGATTTGTGGGTCCCCGTAAATTACGGGAGTCTTGGAAACCTGTACAGCAATTTCGGCTGGTATTTCGGAAATATATATGTTGATCCCAATAACGAAAACGTTGTGTACGCCCTTGGTGTAGGTATGCGAAAAAGCACCAGCGGAGGAAATAGCTGGAGCAGCGTCGCTGGCGGCACCCATGTGGATCATCATGCCATATGGGTCAATCCCAATAATTCCAACCATGTGATCATTGGAAACGACGGGGGGATTTTTATTTCCCAAAATGGCGGAAGCAGCTTTTCGAAGGAATATGATCTACCTATTACTCAATTTTATGCGGCAACAGTTGATTACAATAATCCGCAAAGACTTTACGGAGGCACTCAGGATAACGGTACCTTAAGGACATTGACTGGTCAGCTAAATGATTGGACTTCAATATATGGCGGCGATGGCTTCTATGTAATTGTGGATCCCAACAATTCTAATGTCATTTACGCAGAATCTCAGTATGGGGGATTGGGTAAATCAACCAATGGCGGATTTAATTTCAGTCCTGCAACTTCCGGTATTAATGGTGGAGATCGCACAAACTGGATGACGCCGGTAGTAATGAACCCGAACGATTCTAATGTGCTTTACTATGGCACTTATCGTGTTTATAAAACAACCAATGCGGCCGGATTCTGGTCGCCGATAAGCGGTGATTTGAGTAACGGTCCCTATTCGGGCGGACTAAATTTCGGCACAATAACAACCTTTGCGGTCGCCCCGACCAATTCTAATATGGTTTACGCCGGAACTGATGATGGCAATGTGTGGATTTCAGAGGATGCCGGCGGGAGCTGGAACTTAATTTCCAGCACATTGCCCACACTTTGGGTAACTTATGTGACAGCCGATCCGATCAACGACAGTGCGGCGGTTGTCTCTTTTTCCGGATACAAAATGAACCAATACGTGGGGCATGTTTTCCGAACGCTGGATAGAGGACAAAACTGGGCTGATATCACTGCCAATCTACCCCAGGCCCCCATCAACAAAGTTGTTATCGATCCGGATTTTCCCGGGGTTTACTATGCCGCATCGGACGTCGGTGTTTTTTTCACTTCCGATTCCGGGAACAGCTGGGGTATGCTTGGAGATAATCTTCCCGCAGCGGGGGTCATGGATTTGATCCTGCATCAACCGACCCGAACCCTTGTGGCAGCCACCCACGGAAGGAGTATGTACTCGATAGATATTAGCAATGTGGTGGCAATAAAGAAGCCCACCGTGGTTAGGCTTGAAGATTTTCAGCTAACCGGGATTTATCCGAATCCGTTTAATTCTGAGGTTACAATCAAATTCAACCTGGGCAAATCATTGACCGTCGAGGCGGCAATATTTGATTTGTTGGGAAGGAAGGTAATAGTGCTCAAGAACGAAAAACTCTCTCCGGCAGAATATCGGTTAAAATGGGATGGAAAAAATTCGAACAGAGCGACCGTTGCTTCCGGAACTTACCTAGTACGGTTGAAGGCCGGCCACCAACAAATTGTGCAGGCAATAACTTATGTTAAATAGTGGACGACTTTCCGCAGGCCATAGGTCAATTAGTTGAGAAGTCATGTTGTTGACGATCTACGACCTTGCAGAGAGACTATGAAAGAATTCATTGGGCGTAACTCGGAATTAACAAGTTTCCACACGGTTTTAGAAAATTGGTCCGGGGATAGACCTCTATGGATCCATTTTCGGGGAGAACCGGGATCCGGCAAGACACACCTGATTCGATTTCTGTATCAAAAAGGTCTTCCCGGTTTTGTACTGCTTTACCGCTTTAATTATAATCTTTTTCAATTTGATACAAATGTTCAACTATATCAACTGCTCCACCATATCTATGTAGAATTCCCAGATGAGACAGAGTCTTTTCTAAAGCGATATCCTCGCTATTTGAAATGTGCCATCTTAGAATTATTTCAAAACTCGGCGAAATGGAAAGAATCGCAAAGGTTTTCAAACCAGTTCTTTAATGAACTGCTCCTCCAGGTGCTGGAATTTTTTTCAGGGAAAAAACGAAAACCACTCATCGTTTTTGAAAACGTAAATTTTGAAGAGAACAAACAAACGGGCTTGCTCCATGCTTTTCTCTCATGCGCCACACTGCCAATCCTAATTATTACCAGCGGAAAAGAAGAGCCTCCTAAACAGTTTTACAACAACAAATTTGAACTGATAACTGTGCATAAACTGTCCGCAATTGATATTCAGAACTTTATCCGAAGCTATTTGTCTATTAATGAAAGCAATGCTCGCTTTATCGCCAATCATCTTCAGATTAAGTCCCGGGGTATGCCGGCTAAAATTAAGTTTCTGCTGGAAGCCTATTACCGTGAAATCACCCCCGATGACTCTGAACAATTTATCGATACAAAAGAACTGCACCAAATCCGGATAAGCCCTGTCCCGGAAGTAATATTCCAAAATTTGTTGAAACAGTTTTCTGAGTTTGAAATTTCCATTTTCTTATTTTTAGGCCAATTGATTGATCCATTGCCGGTAAAAATTTTCGAACAAATCTTGCGGGCGCTTAAAGCGAAAAAAAGCTCTCTGAAAATCTGGATTGAAAAAGGCTACCTCAGCGAAGAAAAATTTGCAGGTGAGAATTTTGTGTTCATTGAGTGGGAGGAGTGGAAGGAGTATTTATGGATGCAACGCCAGGCTATCGGAAAAACGACCAGGACGATAATGAGTACTCTTGATCATAAGTCCATCTTGAAAAAGCTGAGATTTCCTCTGCAATTATCTCATATCTATTTTGAAATTGGTAACAAAAAAACAGCACTACGCCATGCCCACCGGGAAGCAAGTATTTTGAGGGACATGAATCTGGATCAGCGCGCTTACGAACGATATAGCTTTTTGAAGCGTAATTTGGCTGATTACCCGGAGGAAGAAAGAAATCATGAGGCGGTTTATCAGAGAATAGGGGATTTGCAACAATCACTGGGATTATATGAGAACGCCTTCGAGACTTTTCATGAACTTAGAAACCGATTAGCCAAAGATGATAAGCAAACTTGGTTTAAGGTTAGCCTGCAAATGGCAGAGATTCTTTTGAAAATGGATGCCTTTGCGGAGGCCAGATATTTGTTGAACGATTTGAAGATAAAGAAGGCTGCTAACGTTTACACCAGATCCTTCGCAATGACGTTGCTGGGCGATTTGGATAAGAACCTCGGTCAGGATGATTATGCGTTGAAGAAATATGAAAAAGCGCTGTCATTGCTTGATCGTGAGAAAGTGAAGTCCCGACGATCGGGAAATGAAAATCAAGAGTTGATCTTCCAGCTTTATTCGAAAATCCGAAAGATCTATTTGACCACTGAGAATGAGGATGAAATTAAAGCGCTGGGTTCGAGGGCTGTCCGGTTGATGCGGAAGGGAGTCGAACCGATCCGTTCACCGACTACCTGATACAACGCTGGCAGCAAGGCTGTCACAACGCAGCGCAATTGGATCGCGAGTTGAAGGAGCGGGGCTTGGCACGAGCGATCGGCATCTCGGCGAAGTACGGCTCGTCCGGAGCCCACAGGTCGTAACCCCAGAGGTTGGCCAGGAACAGGACGGCGGCGAGCAGCAGAACTCCTCGCGGGCTCGCTACGAACTCGACGAACCGGTCGGCTGAACTGAACGGGCGGGGCATCAGGGCATCAAGGATAGCGTGCCTGTCGAGGAATCACCTGCGGA
>Ga0209536_100005716_pt1 | contig 19253 bp, 10 predicted proteins | sample DeeMarSeWOR28_12_FD_187461 | JGI IMG/M metagenome (GOLD analysis project Ga0209536, IMG submission 187461) | Marine sediment microbial communities from White Oak River estuary, North Carolina - WOR-2-8_12 (SPAdes) (version 2) | ecosystem: Environmental > Aquatic > Marine > Intertidal zone >... | reverse complement strand
AGGGCAAAGGCCGAAACGGCGATTGTGTCGGCAAGGTAGATCGGATTGCGCACGAGCGTGTAGGGGGCCGAGGTGATCAGCCGATGCGCCTGCACCCTGAACGACATCACACGATGGGAGTGAAGAACGCTTCCGGCCCACATGCGCAAGAGCGATGCCGCACCGATAACGAGAGCCGAACAGACGCACGCGATCACCAGTGATGCCTGTGCCGGGACTCCCGAGGCCGTCAGCGCAATGGTGAGAATGCCGGGCTCACCACTCCAGACAGTGAATGCCAGGATGGCAATCCCCAGGGCGCAGCCCAGGGAGATGAAGATCCGGTATTCAAACTGCCACTTCAGCAAGGTGCTGACCAGCGTGCTCATCGTATGTCTCCTGATCCGTGGGAACGGCGCAGACGCGAAGCGCTGCCCGATGAATGGTGATAACTGCCGGGAGCTCGCCCAGAAGTTCTCCATCGGCCGCCAGCGGCACACGCACGGGGGAGGTGAGTTCGATGCGACGGGTCGTCCGGTAGCGGAAGCGGGGATCGTTCAGGTGGGCGCCCGAATAGATCGACGAAAACGTTTTGAGCCGTTCAAGCCGGCTCAGGGCCGGGAAGACGAGAAGATCCAGCAGCCCGTCGTCAAGCCGTGCGCCCGGGGTCAGGCGCATCCCTCCGCCGGTGCGTGAACCGTTGCCGACGGAGACGCCGAGGACGGGGCCGTCAATGAGTTCGGTACGGTCGAGGACGAGCTCGATCGGTATGTTGGGGCAGCACCAGGCCTGGTGGAGTGCGGTGAGTCCGAAGCAGAGCGCTCCGCCCAGGCGTTTGCCCCGCCGTTCGGCCTCGCGCACGACGGCACCGCCGATTCCCGCCTGGCACTCGCTCAAGAACATCCAGCTCCGCCTCCCCTCGGGCGCGGTCCACTCTAGGCACCCGAGATCGATGGTACGCTCGAGGCCCGAGCCGATCAGCCGGATCTGGGATTCGACGTCGGGAGGGAGCCCGAGACTGCGGGCAAGCCCCTGCCCGGTGCCGCTGCTGAGGATGCCGAGTCGGCAGTGGGGATTGACGGAGACGCCCCCGGGGGCTATCCCGTTTGCGATTTCGTTGGCCGTTCCGTCGCCTCCGACCGAGACCAGAAGCTCGCACCCTCCCATCGCCGCTTCAAACGCAAGGCGTGTCGCCTCGCCCCGATGCTCTGTTGTCGTGATCGTGCACTGACTGCCCAGAATCTGTCGCAGCATCGGTACCAGATGCCTCATCCGCCTGCCTGTTCTTCCGCCTGCGGAGGCCGGATTGACAATGATGCTGACCGCTGCCATCGCTATGCTCCTCAGTTCTCCCCCGAAGATATCCAGCCGAGCACGGTCGGTTGTCAGCGGGGGGTCTGGGAGTTGTCATAATTCTGTCAGCCGTCAGGACGGGCTTCTTGCCAAGAAGTCCCTTGGGGGGTATATTTCGAGCTCTTTCTCCGCAGAATGCTGCCCGCATCAGTAGAGAGCACGATGGATTCCGATCGCTGGAAACAGGTCCCTGCACTCGTTGAAGAGGCCCGAGCGCTGCTGCCGGAGGAGCGTAAGGGCTTTCTGGAAGGCTCCTGCCCGGAGATCGCTTGAGGAGGCGGAGGCGATGATCACGCGCGGGGGGGGGAATTCTCGAGCAAACGCTTCCGGAGGATCACGAGCATCGCGTGCTGGCTCGCGCTGTCTACGGTTCTCTTCTCACCGTCGGAGGTGAGTATGAACAGGCGGAGGCACTCCTTCTCGATGCCGCCCAGACGACGCAGGCACTCAAAGGGCCCGGCCACAGTCTCGGGATCCGGCACAGAACCGAGGTGCTCTACCAGACCTGGGGGCAGCCCCGGAGTAGGGGCACGATCGCCGAGGAGTGAACCACAGGCATGAGGAGGCGGCCATGAAACGATACGGTATGGTTATCGGCGTGAAGGGCGAACGCCTCGCCGAGTACCGGGAGCTCCACCGCGAGGTGTGGCCCGCGGTGTTGAAAACCATTCGGGAGTGCGGCATTCGCAACTACTCGATCTTTCTGAAGGATGACCGTCTCTTCAGCTATTTCGAGTACATGGGCGAGGATTTCCGCTCGGACATGGCGCGCATGGCGGCCGACCCGGTGACGCAGGAGTGGTGGAAGCTCACCGCCCCGTGCCAGGAGCCGCTCGAAAGCCGGGCCGAGGGGGAGTGGTGGGCAGAGATGGAGGAGGTGTTTCACGCCGACTGAGGGGGGCGGCCCTTAGGGGGCCGCCCCCGGCCGGCTTATTCGGCTCGCGGGAACGTGGTTGCCGCATCGATGGTGAGTGCGGTGACCCCGCCTGCCTCGTCCCGCTCGAAGTAGATCGTGTTCTTCCCGTACTCGTCGACCCATCCGCCGGATTCATCCGGTAGGCGCAGATGAATGGTCTTGCTCGCCAGCGGGTCGTCGACGGCGAGGCTTTTGTCCTTGTACCAGACGCGGAAATCAGCATTACGCATTGGGAGCCGGTAGGTTCCCAGGTAGGGGAGGAAGCGCTCCGGGGTCTCCGGGGCGACGCTATCGGGTGCCCCGACGCGCGGGAGCCTGAGAAGCTCGTGCAGACAGATCGCGTGTGCCTGCCCCTCCCCGTCCAGCCTAAAGGTGCAGTAGAGCTGGTCGCTCACCGTGCTGACCCAGCGTCCGGCCTCATCGGGCTCCTGGAGTCCGAAGACGATCTTGCCCGGGATCTCTGCCGAGAGCTGTCCCCCCTTCTCGCTTACCATGAGGTTCAGATTCGCCTCCTTGAGTGCGTAGGTGCCGAGATACGGTCTGTACTGATCGGAGGAAGGCGCATCCGCCTGGGCCATCGTGAGCGTACCCGAGCGGTAGTCCAGGATCTCCATCGACTTCGCGTTGAAGGCAACGGAGGCATACTCCAGTTCGCCCAGGCGGAGGTGCCCGCTGTCGACGAAGTCGATCTCATCGGCGGTGGCATCCACCGTTACCCAGCCTGATTCTCCCATATGGATCTCTGACCAGCCGTGCTGGCCAAAGCTCCCCCCGCGGTTGGGTGTGTACATGCACCCCCAGACGACGCGTGCCGGGATGCCCACGCTGCGGCAGAAGGCTGCCAGCAGGATAGAGTGTGCGCCGCACTCTCCGCTGCGCGTATCGTACGTCTTGCGGGCCGTGCCGCCGCCGGGGATCGCATAGTTGATGCTGTCGGCGACCCAACGGCTGAGCCGCCGGGCGGCATCCCAGCAGTCGGTCGCGCCAGAGGTGATCTCCCGGGCGCGTGCGGCGAGCACGGGATCGGAGGATTCGATGAACTGCCCGGGCTCCAGATACGCCCGGAGCTCCTCGCCGTAGGCGTCTCCGGGCGGGAAGGGTGGCGCGGCCCGGCCGTCGTAGCGCACGTGCCGGATCTCAAAGACCCCCTCGATCAGGTTTTCCTCCACACGCCCCTCAAAGCGCTGCCCCGGGACATTGAGGCTCTCCCGGGTCACCCAGAGCCCCATCGGTTCGATCGTTGCTTTCACCTTCATGAAGGTGAGTTCCTTGAAGTTCGGTATGGCGACGTTCGCCTTGACGAAGATATTCTCATCAAGCGAGGCGGTTTTGATCTGCTTGGTGACCGCTCGGCCGCTGCGTGTGAGGATGCGGCTCCCGCCGGCGATCTCCACCCGGAGGCCTTCACCCGTTGAGGGGTCCATCCAGAGACGGGCCTTGATGCCGCTTGCCAGGTCAAGCTCATCGAAGACGAGTGCCCCATATTCCTTACCGTCTGCCTCGAAGCGTGTCGAGTCGACGCGCACGTAGCGCTTGCGGTGCACCGTGCCGTCGCGGATATCGAGCGCGTTGTAGACCCGCTCGAGAAGGTCGCTCCCGACAAAGTCCCGCACCAGATGCGGTGAGGTAATGGGTGTTTCCAGGACGATGTCTGCGGGAAGAGGCGTGACCTTCGGCCCGGGTGAGAGCGATGAGCGCACAAGGGCGCTGTCGCCCCGGATCTGGATCTCAGAGGTGATCTGCGTCGGACCCTGCGTGATGTCACTGGCGCAACGGAAGAACTGGGCGGTCGAGGGGTCGACATGGTAGCGGATGTGGATCTCGGTATTGACCTCGCTTCCCAGCGCGCTCACCATCAGAAACGTGTTCTGGTCAATCAGGACCGCATCGCGGCCGTCAACGCGAACCCTCGACGGAGTGATTTCGGAGTAGCCGCAGAGAACGCCGTTGATTTCGATGGCGAAGGTTCGTGTGGAGGTGTCCTGAAGCGCTCTGGCCGGGTTCTCCGGCCCTGCCTGTGCGCTCACGGCCAGGAGCATTGCAAGGATCAGGGATGCCAGAGCTCGTGCGTGGTTCATGGAGGCCTCCTTCTGCTGGAGTGGAGCACTTTGCATGGGTTGTGAGCTTCGGGATCGGAAAAGAACGGTTGCGCCCCCCCGGCAGGGCGCTGGCCCTGCCCATGAGGGTGGCAGGTGAGGATGCCCCGCAGGCCGGGGCTGCAGGTGGTCCTCTCAGTGGTACGATTCTCGGCGAAGTTTGTTCCGAGTCTGAGCCGTCCGTCCTGTTCGAGGCCGGTCGGCCTTGTTGTTTCTTCACCTTCTGCGACGTATCATTGCGTACACTTCTTCCCTGTGCGGCCGAAACGCACACGGCCGGGGAAGCTCTCATGACAACCACGATCGATGAACGTGAGGCGGGAGGTCACCAATGTCAGGCGCACTGACGGTTCTGGCCGGTGTGCTCTTCCTTGCTCACGGTCCATGCGCACTCGCCGAGAACCCTATGATCCACGCCACCGGACTACGTGCTGAATTCACCGAAAGCCCCATCGGCATCGATAATCCCCGGCCACGCTTGAGCTGGGTGGTCGAGGCAGAAGGCAGGGGCGAACTGCAGACAGCGTTCCGCATCCAGGTAGCATCGGCGCCCGAGCTCCTTGCCCGGGAAGAGGCCGATCTCTGGGACACCACTGTCTCCACCGGGGAGAGTTCCCATCTCGTCTACACGGGAGCCCCGCTGCGCTCCCACATGGAGTGTTTCTGGAGGGTGAAGCTCTGGGACCGCGATGGCCACTCCGGCCCCTGGAGCGCGGTCGCTCGCTGGTCCATGGGCATCCTCGATCCCTCAGGCTGGGTTGCCGACTGGATCGGCCATGACGCGTCGCGCGACCCCCTGGAGAGCTTCCCTGCGGCGCCTGCCCAGTGGATCTGGCATCGCAACGAGGGGGAGGACCCCCCCGGCCCTCCGCGCTGCGTACTGGCGAGGGTTCTGGAGATTGATTCCTCCAAAAGCATCACAGGCGTTGAACTTGCCGTGGCTGCCAGGGACGGCTTCCGGCTCTTCGTTAATGGCCGGGAAGCGGCGGCTTCCCCTAAAGGCCCGGACGCATGGAAGCGGCCTGTCCTGGTTCGCGACAGCTCGCTCTTCGGCCCTGGGCGGAACGTCCTCTATGCCGAGGCCGAGTGTGCAGGCGGAGTTGCACCGGGGTTCATCCTCTGGCTCGTTCTCCGGCACGGCGACGGGTCGCAGATCACGATGGGCACGAGCTCCGCCTGGCGTTCTTCCGACCGTCCCGTGCCCGAGTGGAAGAGCGGGGGTCCCGGAGAGGATGAAGGGCGACCGGCACGCTCTTTTGGAAATTTTGGCATTGCGCCCTGGCGGCTTCTGGATGAAAGCACGCTGCGGCTCCCGCCGGCGCGCTACCTCAGGGGAAGTGTGTCACTCCGCAAGTTGCCGACGCGTGCCGTGCTCTACGCCTCGGCTCTGGGGGTTGCGGACTTCTATCTGAACGGTGAGCCGGTGAGTGACGAGCGCTTCACACCCGGCTGGACAGACTACGAACGGAGGGTCTATTATAGAGCATACGATGTCACTCCGCTCATCCGCCAGGGAGCAAACGTTCTCGGGGCCGTGCTCGCCGACGGGTGGTTCAGCGGCTATCTGGGGTGGGGGGCGCTCAGGGATCACTACGGGAAGAAGCCCAGAATCCTGGCACAGCTCCACATGGAGTTCGACGACGGCACGACCGAGGAGTTCGGCACAGGCCGCTCGTGGGTTGCCGGCACAGGAGCTGTGCGTGAGGCTGACTTCCTGATGGGAGAGAAGCATGACGCGCGGGAAGCCCATCGTGAGTTCTTCCGTGGCGATAGAGTGTCTGCCCACCCGGTGGACCTCGGCGCGGAGCTGGGTCCAGCGGTAGAGGCACACCCGGGTCCGCCGGTTAGGAGTTTTGCCGAGCTCCGGCCAGTGGCGATCACCGAGCCACGGCCGGAGGTGTGGGTCTTCGATCTCGGCCGAAACTTCGCCGGTGTCGCACGGCTCCGCACCAGGGAACAGCGCGGCCGGGAGATCGTGCTCCGCTTCGCCGAGCGGCTCAATCCCGACGGTACGGTCTACACGGACAACCTTCGCGGGGCACGGGCACAGGACAGCTATATCTGCGCCGGCAGGGGAGAGGAGACCTGGGAGCCGCGCTTCACATTTCACGGGTTCCAGTACGTGGAGGTGACCGGGCTCAGCTCGGCGCCCGATACAGGGACGATCACCGGGATTGCGCTCAGCAGCGATACGCCGCTGGCCGGAGAGTTCCAGTGTTCCAGGGAGATGCTTAACCAGCTCGCATCGAACATTCTCTGGACGCAGCGATCAAATTTCATCGACGTTCCCACCGACTGCCCGCAGCGGGATGAGCGTCTCGGATGGACGGGGGATGCGCAGGTCTACAGCCGCTCGGCCTGTCTGAACGTGGACGCGCAGGCCTTCTTTCACAAGTGGATCACCGACCTGAACGACGCGCAGCGCTCCGACGGGCAATATCCGATGGTCGCACCGTTGAAGGTCGCCGGGAGCGACGGCGGCCCGGCCTGGGCCGATGCCGGCGTGATCTGCCCCTGGACGGTCTACCAGATCTACGGCGACCGATCCATCCTGGCCGAGTCCTACGAGCACATGAAGCGCTTTGTCGAGTTCTGCCGCCTGAGGTCGCCGGGGCTTCTCCCGCCCGAGGAGTTCCACTGCTTCGGGGACTGGCTGAACATTCAGGCCGAGACACCGAAAGAGGTGATCGCCACGGCCTATTTTGCTCACGTGAGCCGTCTCCTGGCGCGCGCGGCAGAAGTGCTGGGCAAGACCTCCGACGCTGAGCACTACGGGAAACTCGCAGAGGAGGTGCGCGCGGCGTTCCAGCGCGCCTATGTGCGGGACGATGGCACGATCCACGGCAATACGCAGACGGCCTACGCGCTTGCGCTCTCCTTCGAGCTTCTGGATGCGGCGGACGCCGAACGGGCCGGTGCGCATCTGCTCAAAGATCTCGAGGAGAGGGGCGGGCGGCTCTCGACGGGCTTTGTGGGGACGAAGGAGCTGATGAACGCGCTTTCCCGTCTGGGGAGGCAGGATCTCGCCTACCGCCTCTTGCTGTCAGAGGAGTTTCCCTCCTGGGGGTTCACCATCCGTCACGGCGCCACGAGCATCTGGGAGCGCTGGGATGGCTGGACGCCCGAGCGGGGGTTCCAGGATCCCCAGATGAACTCGTTTGCACACTACGCCTTTGGTGCCGTGTATGAATGGATGGTGGCAACCATCGGGGGGATTCGCCCCGAGGAGCCCGGCTTTGGCCGACTGGTGATCGCGCCCGTCGTGGACCCCTCCCTCGAGTGGGCCCGCGTCGCCTACCGCTCGGTAAAAGGTCTCGTGGTTTCAGACTGGCGACGGGAGGGTCGGCGCCTCAAGCTCTCAGTCGAGATCCCGGCCAACGCGCGCTGCAGGATTGTTCTGCCCATGGTCCCCGGCACGGTCACTGAGTCCGGGATCGACCTGGAGCGGGTGAAGGATCTGATCATTGACGGGGGAATGGAAGCAGGAGTTGCAATCGAGGCGGGTTCCGGCCGCTACGAGTTCGAGGGAGACGTGCTGCCGAGTTCGGGCCCACACTGAGGCGTTCTACCGGCAGCGAGCGAATGAACGTCCCCGACCCTCGTCTGATGCGCCGATACTTGGGGATTCTCGGGCTTGGTGCGCGCAAACCCTCGCGCCAGGCTCTCGAGGAAATTCTCCGGGCGCACCTCTACAGGATCCCCTTTGAGAACCTCTCAAAACTCTTCCACAAAGAGGTCCGGCGGCGGACGGACCTGGTCGAAGTGGATGAGTATCTCGAGGACGTCGAGCGTTTTCACTTCGGCGGGACCTGCTACGCTCTCAATCGCGGACTCTATCAGCTCCTCTCCTGGCTCGGCTACGATGTCCGGCTCTGCGGTGCGGATATGGCCGAGCCCGACGTCCACGTGGTGGTGGTCGCAATGCTGGAAGGAACCGAGTATCTTGCCGACGTGGGGTACGGGGGGCCGTTTTTCGAGGCCATTCCCCTCGAGCTGAGCAAGAGGCGGGTGATTCTCATGGGGAACGACCGGTACGAATTCTTTCGGGATCCGGCCATCGCGCGTCTCCGGCTGGCTCACTACCGTGGCGGGGAGTATAAGCACGGATACAGCGTCAATCCCCGTGGCCGCGCTGTGGAGGAGTTCCGCGAGATTGTCGCCGCCTCTTTCCGGGAGGATGCAACGTTCATGAACGCCCTCTTGCTGGTCCGCTTCACCCGGGAAGGGTCCGAAGTCTTGCACAATATGCGTTTTCTGGAGACGCGCGGTGGTGTCACCTCCACCCACCTCCTGCGCGACAAAGGGGAGGCTGCCGAGCTGGCAGCTCGTCGCTTTGGAATGCCCCGATCCATCGTCCAGGAGTTGATCACTCGGCTCCCGCTGCGCACCGATCCCTACGGCTGACTCCTCTGGTTTGTTAAAGTGGTGATTTCTTAGTATCAACACCTTGGTGAGGCGGCAGCCTCGTTCAGATCTCGCCGCTCCACTCCTCGTCAACAACCGTCAGGCTGAAACCCATGGCCAGAGCCGGAAAGTTCGGCACCTTCAGCGGCGTCTTCAGCCCGTCGATCCTCACGATCCTGGGTGTCATCATGTACCTCAGGCTCCCCATGATCGTGGGGGAGGGGGGTCTGTTCGTCGCCCTGGGAATCATCCTGGTTGCCCACGTCATCTCGATCTCCACCGGTCTCAGCGTCTCCTCGATCGCGACGGACAAGAAGGTGCAGGCCGGAGGCACCTATTACATGGTCTCCCGCAGTCTCGGCCTCCCCATGGGGGGGACGCTCGGCCTGGCCCTCTTTGTCGGACTCTCCTTCAGCGTCAGTCTCTACCTGATCGGGTTCTCGGAGAGTTTCTTGAGCTACTGGGGATTTGAGGTCACCCGGCAGTCGATCCGGCTCACCGGGAGCATCGTGCTCGGTGTCGTCACAGTTGTCACGCTCATCAGCACCACCCTTGCCATCAGGACGCAGTACCTGATCATGACGGCCATCGTTCTCTCGCTCATCTCGGTCTTCTTTGGAAGCATTCAGGAGATTCCGGGTGAGCCATGGCTCTCTAACCCGGCAAGCACGATCCCGGTCATGGTGCTCTTCGGCATATTCTTCCCGGCGGTGACGGGGTTCGAGGCCGGGGTGTCGATGTCGGGGGATCTTGCCAACCCGAAGAAATCGATCCCCGTGGGTGCCATCGCCGCCATTGGCGTGGGCTTTCTGGTGTATGTGTCGCTGGCGGTGTTTCTGGCTCTGACCGTCGACGGCACGGCGTTGGCCGGCGATCCCCAGGTACTGCTGAAGATCGCGCTGGTGCCGGAGCTTGTGGTGGCCGGTATCTGGGGCGCGACGCTCTCCTCGGCGCTCGGGAGCATCCTGGGCGCACCCAGAATCCTCCAGGCCACAGCTGCCGACAAAATCACCCCTTCGTTTTTCGCACACGGCTCCGGCGGGACGAACGAACCGCGGCGCGCCCTGATGCTCTCCTTCCTGATTGCCGAGGGGGGAATTCTGATCGGCGAGCTCGATATCATAGCGCGTATCGTCTCGATCTTCTTCATTACCACCTACGGGTTCCTGAACCTGAGCTGTGCCTTCGAGTCCTGGACGAGCGCGGACTTCCGTCCAGAATTCCGCTCCCCCATCTGGGTGAGCCTCGTCGGTGCTGTGGCCTGCCTCTTGGTCATGATCCAGCTCGATATCCTTGCCATGATTGCCGGGACGATTCTCCTTGGCGGGGCCTTCCTCTTGCTGAAGCGGAAAGAGCTCCGCCTGGAATCAGGCGACGCCTGGAGCGGGGTCTGGGCATCGCTGGTGAAGGCGGGCATCGAGCGCCTGAAGGGCGAGGAGGTCCACACGCGGAACTGGCGCCCGAACATCATCCTCTTCCGCGGCACCGAGGAGCAGCGCGAGCACCTGCACGAGATGGGAGAGGCGATTGCCGGCAAGCTCGGGATCCTGAGCAGCTTCGAGCTGGTGGTCCGAGAGGAGGAACAGCGCCGCCGACTCGAATCCCTCCGTGCTGACGATGAAGCGCATATCCACAGCTTCCGACACTACTGCCGGAACCTCTATGACGGCATGGAGGAGGTGATCCGGCTCTACGGGTTCTCCAGCATCCGTCCGAACACGGTGCTGATGGGGTGGAGCAAACAGGAGAAGCTCCGCCCGGAGTTCATGGACGTGATCCGGACCGGAATTCGCACCGACATGAACCTGGCCTTCCTCCACTTTCACCCGGAGCGCAAGTTCGGCGATGCCACCACCATTGATGTCTGGTGGAACGGGAGAGGCTCCACGCTCGCCCTGGCCATCACGCTCCTGCGCCACCTTACCAGCTCCCCCATCTGGCGCGAGGCGCGGATGCGACTCCTGGTCATCAACAACGACAGCAGCCGCTCCGAGCGTGTCTACCAGAGTCTCCGGAAGATTCTGGAAGAGTACCGCATTGGCATGGAGATTCGCGTCCTTGATAACGAACGCGAGAAGCTCTCCGAGGAAGAGTGGATCGAGCGGGAGAGCAGTGCAACCGATCTCACGCTGATTCGCCTCAGGGGGATCACGGAGTCGAACCTGGACACTTCCGTCGAGCGCATCCATCGCCTGAGCGGCCGATTGGGATCGACGCTGATTCTCCATGGCTCGTCGCAGTTCGAAGAGCTCGATGCGGGCGTCGTGGCCGAGCGGGAACCCGAGCCGGAAGGGATGCCGGCGGAGACGAGTGCCCTCCCTCTGCTACCGGCCGCACGCTCGGTGAGGGTCGGCGCCGATCTCCGGCAGGCCGATGAGACTGAACAGACGGAGGCCCGCCGGGTGTTTGACCGGGTCTTCGGCCCCTGGTATGCCGAGGAACAGAGCGTTGTCGGCTCGATCTCGGAGATGGTCGATTCCCTCGAAGAGGCGCTCGAGCGGGCGACCCGCTTCACCGACGGGTTTCGTCAGCGGCGGGCGCTCCTGAAGGCGCAAAACGACTACCTCTTCCGCTGTCGTGAACTGCTTCGCTCCGTCAGCAGCGAGTCCCTCCCGGCGCAGCAGGCTGCGATGGCTGAGCACATGGTGGAGAGCATCGAGCGTCGTACAGGGGTACCGGGGCGGTTTCCGCGGTCGATCACGCTGGAGTACCCGCGCCAGGAGCTTCGCGTGCAGAAAGGTGAACGGCTCGGGCTCATCCTGCGCAAGCGCTGGAAGCGGCTCGTCCATTCGGTCCTCGGTTTCCCCGCACGCGCGCGCGTTCCCTACCGGGCGGTCGCCGAGCAATATCTGGTCCATCGCCAGCATGCGTTCCTGGCGGAGGCCGGGACGCAGTTCGTCCAGGCCAGTGCGGCCTTCCTCTCCTCGCTCCGTGCCGAGTTGCTGACGATGGCGGCCTCGCTGCGGGATCTCGAGCAGCGCATCCCGGAACACAAGCTCACCAGCCAGGACGTCGGTGCGCTCTTCGAACAGTTCCGCTCAGCGATGGAGGAACTGCGCACGGCCTCCCAGCACCGCCATGAGCGACTCCTGGGCCAGATGCTGAGGGATGCCAGGGAATCCATCATCGCAATGCAGGCCGAACTGGACCGGTTCGGGGCGGGGCGACGGGGACGCCCGCACGCCACCAAGACCTCCCCGAAGAACCTCCGCACCTGTCGCGGTCTGGCGGATCTCTGGCTCTCTGAAGCGACGCTTGCGGTCGAGAAGGCGGTGCTCGATGTTGCGATGGCATCGCTGCGGGGCCGCGTGCACGATCGGGTCGAGGAGCTCATGCTGACGGTCGCTCAGTCGATCGACGCATCGATCATCTCCCCGCTCGAGCGTTTTCGGGAAGATCTGAAGGAGGATCTCCGGAATCCGGAGCGGCGGCCCGGGGCGTTTGGCCTCGAGCGCCGGTTCGACTTTGCCGACGAGCTCGCCGAGGCCCATGAGGATATGCTTGAGGTGGCACGGGGGCTGCCCGAGTCGCTCACCGTCCGCCGGAGTGATGAGGGACCGCCCGGCGGGGCCGAGACGGTGAAGGTGGCACCCGCGCGCCTGGCGCAGTACTCCATTGACTCCGAGCTGATCGGCCGGCTTCAGGAGCAGCTTTCACTCTCGGCGCAGAAGCTTGCGGAGATCGAAGAGGAGGTCCGCGACCACGTCAACCTGGCCCGTTTCGGGATCGAAAACCTCGATCCTGACGTTGAGGATCATTCCTCGCAGGCTGCCTCGATCGTCTCCGGGGCGCTTCGCCAGCTGGAGGAGCAGCAGAACCATGTCGAGCAGGTCCGGGATGACATCGATACAGAGGCCCGCGCGGCGCTCACCAGTGCATTTGCGCCCCTTGAGCCCGGCCGGGTGGTGCAGAGCGCTGAGGAATTCGGCGGTGCACTCAGAGAGTATGCAGGACGCAAGGTCCTGACGGTCGCCGGGGAGGGCCTCAAGCAGGCCTGGAAGTTCGTCGAAGGGTGGGTGATCGATCTTGTTTATTCGCGCAGCGAGGGGGTTCTGCTGGCCAGACGCATGGCCCACCCGCCGGTGACCCCCACCTCCCGTATTCTCAGCCTGGTCGAGGAGCTCACGCCGGGTGAGCGTGTGCTGAATGAACTTCCCCACTTCTACATTAACCTGTTCAGCGGGAAGTCGAGCATCAGCAGGGAGTTCTGGGTACCGCGCGCCGATGCCGAAGCAGCATTTGCACGGGCGCACGAGCGACACAAGCGCGGGCACCACGGATCGATCGTCGTCCTCTCCGAACGCAACGGCGGCAAGACGGCGTTCTGCCGGCAGATGGGGGCGACGCTTTTTGCGCGTGAGTCGGTTTTCCACGTCTTCCCGCCGCGGGAGGGGTCGGTCGATCCAGAACTGTTTGCCCGGGTTCTGAAGCGGGCGACCGGGTTCGGCGGCGCTCCCCCGGACATCCTCCGCGCATTGCCGCGCAACAGCGTGCTCTTCCTCCACGACATTGAACTCTGGTTCGAGCGAAGCCCGAACGGGCTTGCGGTGATCAGCCAGATCCGCGCCTGCATCGAGCAGCAGGGACGGTCGGTGCTTGTGGTCCTGAACACTAACCCCTCGGCGTTTTCGCTTTTGAGAAAACTCGAGCCGCTCGGCGAGCTGGCCATCGAAGAGATCACGCTCCCTCCGATGTCTGCCCGGGGCCTGCGGGACATGATCCTCCTGCGGCATCGCTCGAGCAGCATGCAGTTCCGGCTCGGCAGAAAGGTGGAAGAGAAGCTCTCGGCACTCAGCCTTGCACGCCTCTTTGACACCTATTTCCAGATTTCGGGCGGGAACCCCGGCGTGGCGCTTATCATATGGCTGGCAAACATCACACACGTCCGTGATAAGGAGATACTTATCCGGATGCCTGAGCCCCCCTCCCCAGGCGCGCTGGCCACGCTGGACGAAGATTGGCTGCTGTTCCTCACACAGTTTGTCATCCACAAGCGGCTCTCCTCAGAACGGCTGGAACGGATGACCTCGCTCAACGGGGAACCTCTCCGGCGCACCATTGCCCGCATGGGCGCTGTGGGACTGCTTCTGGAGCGCTCGCCAGGTCTTTATACAATCAACCCGTACCTGGACGGCCTGGTCCAGAAGACGCTCCGGGGGAGGGGGCTCCTATGACGATCGTGATCGTCGCCCTCGTTGCCATTCTGCTCTGGATGGCGCTCTACGGCCTGAAGCGGCTCCCCTCGCTTTTCTCGTTCTCGGCCGGGCTGCAGGCGCGCATCCGTTCCATGCTGCCAGCCGTCTCGTTGATTGCCTGGATCCTCTTCGGCATTTGGGCGGTGAGGACGATCGTGCCGGAGGAGGTTTACGCGACAACCTTCATCGCCGTTGTGCTGTCGATGTTTGTTCTCCTGTTCGGGTGGTTCGTGCTGCGCGACCTGGTGGCAGGGATCGTGTTCTCCGGCCGGCATCCAGCCCTCCGCGGTGTGCATATTGAGGCGAGTGGCTTCTCCGGGAAGGTCATCCATGCCGGGCTGCTGGGAATCCAGCTGCGCGGTGAGGCAGGCGAGACGATCTTCCTCCCCTACAGCACCCTCGCGAGGGCTTCGGTGGCCGTACACCCGCCCGAGCGCACGGCCGATGAGTTCCGGCTGCAGGTTGCCATCCCGGGTGAGGCCAACGGCGAAGAGGCAGCCGATCTGCTCAGACGCCAGATGCTGCTTTCTCCCTGGGTCAACGCCGAACGGCCGCCGACTGTTCAGGTCTCAGGAAGCGGCGAGGTCCGTATTGCGGAGGTTCTCTACCACTGCCTGAACGAGGAGCATGCGCTGCACGTCGAGGAATTGTTGCGGCAGACCTACCGCATCCAGCGGCCGGCGGAGGTATGGAACGCGCCTAAGGGCTGAGCCGCCGCTTGCGATCGCACCGACAGAAGGAACGCCCGGGCCTTGGCCCGGGCGTTCCGATTCTCAGAGGCACTCTCGGCTCAGGAGCTCACATGCAGGACCTTCGTTCCCCCCAACCCTGAGGCGACCAGCAGAACCGTTCCGTCGAAGGCGACATGGGTCACCGGCTGGAGTGATGGGAACTGGAGCCTTCCCAGGACCGCAAGTGTGATGGGACGGCTGCCGGAGAGGTTTTCCAGGTCCTCCGAGGCTTCGGCGAGGTAGATCCCCGCCTCGCCGTTGGAGATGAAGACATACCTGCCTGCAGCGTCCACCGCGTTGGTCGCGGTCAGCGACGGGTCAAGGCCCGGAACGATCGCCCGTGATATTGAGCCCACCTGCACCCCGCTGGCAAGATCGATCAGTTTCACCCCCCCGCTTCCGGCCGCCACAAGCGCCTTGCCGCCGATCAGCCGTACGGTGGATTTGGACTGCGGGATGGTTGCGCCATCGAATGTGATCGTCCTGACCAGAGCGAGCGTGGTCCGGTCAAGGACCGCAAGGCGGCCGGGCGTTCCCTGGGCCACAACGCAGTAGCTGCCATCGACGTCCACCCATCGTGCATCGTCAAGCTCCCGGAACGCCGTGATAGACAGCTGTGAGGAGTGGCTCAGTCGGTAGACGCCTCCGGCACTTCCGGTCGTGACATAGACCACCCCCAGGGAAGCATAGACAGACGTGGCCGCGTTGCTGCTCAACACCTGGAGCGCGCCCGAGAGGAGATTGAACTTGCTGCCCCCGTCGATTCCCACCACCTCGGCAAAGGCCGGGGCGACGGCTGCCGGGTGCGCGCTCGAGGCGGCAAGATAGACGGCGCTGCCGTCATGGCAGGCCGAGCTCACATCGGTGTCGGTGAGACTCGCGCTGGAGCGCACGGTAGGGTTCGCTATGCCCTTGAGCTGCACCACATCCACCGCGCCCAGCGAGGCGCTCCCGCGCATGTGGTAGCTCACATAGGCGAAGTCGGCTTTGAGTCTCGCCGAGCTTGCCTGGACGAGCTGCCCGCTGACGATCGGCGGCGCGATCTCTGCAACCAGCGTCAGCTTCAGGGCCGCTGGCACGGCGGCCTTGGACAGCTGCACCACCCCGATCGAATCATCCCGGCTCGTCAGGCGGGAGGCCAGGCGCGTCTCATCGTTTGTGATCGTGATGCGGCCATCGGTCTGGTCCGGGATTTCCCCGGGGTCAGCCACCCCCGCATCCTCCGAGCAGGCCGCGAGCAGAACCAGAGTAGACAGTGCCAGGGGCAATAGCGAGCGCACGAGTCTTCCTCTTCCACAGGTTAGACATCTCAGGTCCGACTGGACCATGACACCAGTGTGCAATCACCGTGCCACGCCGTGAGGGTTGATTTTGGGGGGGTTTGTGAAGAGAAGGGGTGTGGAAGATCCTGCCCGGAGGGAGAAACTTCAGACCGAAACGCCACGGCCCACCCCCCAGGGCAAGGGGTGGGGCCGCGGCCCTGCAGCAAGTGCGCCTGCTAGATTGATGAGAACCATGCTCCTGGTCTCGACAATGCCTTCGGCGCTCAACCGGCAGAGGTACGCGCCGCTTGAGAGGCCGCGCCCGTCAAATCTCACGGTGTGCCTGCCGGCTTCCTGCACCTCGCCGACCAGTGTGGCAACCTCCTCGCCCAGCGTCGTGTAGCCCTTGAGCGTGGCGTGGGCGCGCTCGGGGAGGCCGAAGCGAATGGAGGTCGTCGGGTTGAAGGGGTTGGGGTAGTTCTGGCCGAAGTCCAACCGTGCGGGAAGGCCCGAGGTCGTCGCGGTGACATCCAGCGCCACGTCGATCTCGATCATCCAGACATAGGCATCGTCGGTCCAGCTGCTGGAGTTGGCGATGTAATTGACGAACACATACTCATCTTTTCCGTTGTTGTCGATGTCGCCGGCCGGCAAGTGGGGCCCCAGCCTGGGGCAGGCGGGAGGGTCGCGGGGTCCGAAAGAATGGGGATACCCCGGGGGATCTAGCAGCCTGAGAGAGGAGAGCCGGAGGTGGCAATCTTGCACTTGGCGGGGGTGCCCGGGCCTCAGGGTGCAGTCCGGCCTTCGGAAGCGTTCGAATGGCCGGCTACCGTGCCCAGAGGTTCCTGCAGGCTTTTCTTGGCTGCCACCATCCCTCGGGGGGTCCGCAGGGCCCCGACAGCATTATTGACGTTGCGGATAAGTTCTCTTGGCCGAGTAGTCCTTTTCGAGGGCGACCGTGCTATCCGGATCGCAGAAAGGGGCGAGCCTTCGAGGAATTCAGCTCCTCGATGTGGTTTTCTGCGTGGGTGGAATCACTATCACATGATCATGTGGCTTGACAGGCTCAGCTCAATTGGGTATACTTTGTTTCCGTTCTACTGTTCTTCACATCAGCTTCGATAGTGCCTCATCTGAGGTCACCCATGGAGGTTGCGGCGTTTACCATGCCGAATGATTGTAGCCCATGCAGAACTTCCGAGAGAGGGTCTTTCGAAGGTCATCCCCCCAAGCAGATCGCGGCCCAGGGCCGCAGCTCGAGTCTTCCCGATTTCTCCCCTTGTTGGTCGCTTTCTCTACACATCAGATGTTCGAGATCTTCTCCCGCTCAGGGCGAGGGGAGAGTTCAAGACAATTCGCCGTCTTCCGCATCGAACCCCGTTCCCTTCAGAAGAGGGGCATCGCCAGAGGAGTGCGGCGCGACGGTACGAACCAGATATTCCAATAACCCACAAATACTTAAGGACTCTGTCATGAGAGTACCCCGTCTGCTTTTCGCAGGGAGATTCATGTCCCTGCTCATCGTTCTGCCCGTCCTCGCAGGTTCCGCATACGGTCAGACGCGCGCGCTCAAGATCGATGATCTTGCCAAGCGTGCGGAACTCGTCGCCGTTGGGCGGGTCTCGGATATGGTCTCGGAGTGGAGCGCGGACCGAACGCATATCCTCACGCGTGTGACCCTTTCTGTCCAGGAATACGTAAAGGGAGAGGGTGCATCAACTGTGACCATCACGACGCTCGGCGGAGAAGTCGGCGAGGTGGGGGAGCTCTACACGCATGTCCCCACATTCCGGCAGAATGAGACAGTGGTGGTCTTCCTCGAAGCCGGCGCCCAGGGAAGCTACCACGTCTCGGGCGGAACGCAGGGGAAGTACAACGTTGAGCCGGACCCCGTCTCGGGGGTGCCGGTTGTCGCCGGCAAGGACCGGCTGCAGGATTTTACCAGCATGGTCAGGGCGGCCTCACAGCGCTAGGAACCATCCAACAACGGAATGTGAATAGAACGTTGAGGACTAACTGATGAAACGATTTCTAGTGGTTGTGGCGCTGGCGGCCTTCGCATTTCCGCACTCCGGTCTGGGACAGGCCAAGCGAGAGACATTCCTGGGCTACCAGGCAGATGACTACAGGTATCTCATCGTCAAGAAGAACGATAAGGTCTTGAAGGATTTCTACAAAACGACGTTCAGCGATGCCTCCTGGAGCATCGGAGATGCAGCAGTGGGGACGGTCAATAATACGGCCTCCCCTCCCTGCCCGCTGAATCTTCCGGAGTTTGTGAGCATCGAATGGCCCTCCTCGCGTGAGGTGCTCCTGAGAAAGACGGTCTTTATCGACCCGGGTGTCCGCAACGTAAGGGTGGGTGTCGCCGTCGACAACGGCGTCCAGGTCTTCTTCAACGGCGAGGATATCTCGGGCGGCATCCAGGTCAATATTGGCTGCGCGGAGGAGGACGGGCTCGTCTTTGACGTCCCCATCTCAGTCCTTGCGCTTGCCCCCTCGGGGAATCATCTCCTAGCTGTCCGGGGCAACTGGCAGAACTCCAAGAGCTATCTGGATGTGAGCGTCACGGGAGAGCGGCCCTATATTATTACGGCGACTGCCGGAGACAACGGGACCATTACTCCTGCCGGTGAGGTTGTGGTCTACAGTGGCGAAAACCGGGCCTTCGAAATAGCGGGCGATGAAGGGTTTCACGTCGAGACCGTCACGATCGACGGGTCCCCGACGCCGGTCTTCTCCAGCGTTCAGCCGACAAGCTCCCCGGCCAGTTACACCTACACCTTCGAAAACGTGTCGGGCAACGCCAGCATTCACGCTACATTTGACGTGAACTACTACACGCTCCAGGCTCTGGCCGTGGCAAACGGAAGGGCAGAGGCCGAGGGGTTCACGAACCCTCCCCTCACCGATCCCACGGGGACGGAGTACTATGTCCACGGGACATCGGCCACGTTGACTGCGTTTGCAGATCCTGGATACTACTTCACGGGATGGACAGCGGAGGTCGAAGGCTCCCCGGTCGTCGTCTCGACGGAAAACCCATGGACGCTGACGCTTACGAAGGATGAAATCCTCACTGCGAATTTCCTTGTCCTCCCCGATCCGGAAACCTACACGGTGACCTCTCTGGTCGACGGGACGGGTCCCGGAACGCTCCGGGACGCGATTGAGCAGTCCAACGGCAAGCCGGGCAACGACTTCATTGTGTTCGATCCCTCGCTTACCGGGACGCTTGAGCTGTACGCCCCGCTGCCTCTTCTGGCCGATGGTGTCGGGATCACCGGTCCCGTTGACGCCGACGGGAACCCGCTGGT
>Ga0209536_100005715_pt1 | contig 19255 bp, 20 predicted proteins | sample DeeMarSeWOR28_12_FD_187461 | JGI IMG/M metagenome (GOLD analysis project Ga0209536, IMG submission 187461) | Marine sediment microbial communities from White Oak River estuary, North Carolina - WOR-2-8_12 (SPAdes) (version 2) | ecosystem: Environmental > Aquatic > Marine > Intertidal zone >... | reverse complement strand
TCAGAAAGAACAAAAAATGAACTCTTAATAATTGCGTTTTGTCAACTTTGTCGCTTTTTTTATCTATTCAATTGTAATTAAGATTAAGACTTTGGATAAGAATCGAGCAGAAAATACTACTTCATAACTTAATATTCCTTTAGCTTAACTAACTAAAAGAACAATTTCCTATATGATTGGCTCATTGCTTAAATATTCAGTTTTAAAGATTTTCCATTTACCATTTTCCTTCTTCAAAATATGAATGCCGGTAGAACGGTTTGGTGGAAAACCCTGTCCGCGAATTGCTCGCGTGGTTTGCTCATAATATACTTTTGCCTCATCACCTGATATTTCTATCACTTCAACTTTTTCAAGATTAAAGACCATATCATAATTTTTGAAAACATAATCCATCCCCTCTATAGTTGAACTTCTTTGCGGACAATCCTTATGAATTGTCTTAAGTACACGATCTTTATCTTTTGCCTGTGTTGCAGCCAGGTTTTCTTTTATAACAGCGATTATTTCATCGGCTAATTTTGGGTCAATATTAGTCTGTTTTTGAATGGTTTCCTGTGGTGATTTTGTTTCTGGTGGAAGCACTTGATTCTGCAACTTCCTTGGAGGATTAGTAGCATCATTATTTTCCGATTTACAGGATATTATTAAAACAGAAAGTGTTAATAAAAAAATTATTAAAAGCGATTTCATAATTCACTCGCCGACAGATAGTATTTTTTGAAGCTGTTCTTTATTTACATTCAGCAACCCGATCGGAACTAACCTCGGAGTTAGAATTTTCCAGTTTTCATTTTTCTTGAAAACAGCTTTGAACAGCGGAAGTGAACCTTCCACGTCTCCGTTAGTTGCCAGAGTAACTGCATGCCAATATTTCATCTCCTCATTCTCAGGGAACATCTTCTCTGCCGCCGCATATTCTTTCATCGCAAGTTCCATATCCCCGTGCTCAACCGCAAGATCTCCTGCATTCATATGATTATAGGCACGATGAATCTTTAATAACCTGTCAAGCTTATCAAGAGGGTATGGATCGTCCTCTACTCTTAGATCAATTAATCTGTCTTCCCATACTTTTCCTGTTGATCTTCCTTTGACCACCAAAATTGCAGCTGATTGCTTACCACGAATATCTCCACCAGCTTCCTGAGCCGCAAAAAGTGCTGCTATCAATCTTTCGGCAAGCGGTCCTTTTGATTCTTCGAATGCTTTTGACATTGCCCCCGGAACTTTATCATTAAGCATAAGATTTGCCTGAACAGAATAATTTTCGCCAACAATATTTCCTGCACCCGGAATACAGTTTATACCTGTATAACTTTTAACATTTCCGTTCACATCAATTATTGCAAGCTGACGGACATCTCTACCTTCATCCTCTGCAATTAGTTTATCAACGACTTGGTCAGCAGACATTCCTGACTTTAACAGTTCCAAACCGTTTGGACCAAAAGCAGGATTAACAAAAGATTGTGTTGCAACAACGCCGACTCCAGCTTCTCCCCACGAAACAATGGAACCAACAGAAAACCAATGCGATTGAACCGCAACTCCCATTTCACCAGTGTCAGGATCACGTGCAACAATTGAGTAAGTTGATACTAAAGGATTCTCTCCATAAAAAGATTGAGCAGGCAGCTCATTAGCTAAAAAAATAAAAAGAAGTGTTAAAATGATTGGATTTAGTAGTTTCATAATTAAATTCTCTAAAATTGAAATTAATTAATTAACAAGATAATTCAAGTTGAATTTTATAACAATTGATTAATTTAACTTCTATTTGAAGTTGGAACAATTTCAACTGTATTTTTGGACATTCATTTACATTTAATAATCATTATAAAACAAAGTTATTGGAAATCCTAAGTTTTCAATCCGTTATAATTCTTTTCTTCGTTGGAATCATTGCTGGATTTCTGAATGTTACTGCCGGTGGAGGTTCCACTTTAACGCTTCCAACTTTAATTTTCCTCGGTCTGGAATCTTCTGTTGCCAACGGTACGAACAGGATTGCAATCCTTGTCCAAAATATTTCTGCAGTTTATTCATTTAAAAGAGAAAAATACCAGGACTTAAAAGCCAGCTTAATACTTTCCTCTTTCACTCTTCCGGGAGCAATTGCCGGGGCATTACTTGCCGTGAAGCTTGATGATGAAATTTTCCAGAAAATACTCGGAATAATAATGATAGGAATTATCTTATCTATGTTTATTCCTCAGAAACAAGTAAACTCAACTGATAAGAACAGAATATCAATCGCAACTGTTGCTTCAATGTTTGGAATAGGATTCTACGGTGGTTTCATCCAGGTTGGAGTTGGATTTATAATTATGGCTGCACTTAAATACCTGATGAAATTAAATCTTGTCCTGGTAAATATGCACAAAGTTTTTATAGTGTTGATTTATACAATACCGGCACTAATTGTATTTATTATAACAAATAATGTGAACTGGTTTTTAGGATTAAGTCTTGCAACCGGTAACGCTATTGGCGGATGGTGGGGAGCAAAAATGTCAGTTAAAAAAGGGGAAGGATTTATTAAAGGTGTTTTGGTTATAGCAATTTTGATAATGGCATTAAAGCTTTTGAATGTCTTTTAATTAATTTCCAGCTTAAGAAATTTCCCAGTTGCATTTTTAGTTTTTTTCACCACTTGTTCGGGTGTTCCTTCCGCAACAATTTTTCCCCCAAACTCACCGCCACCGGGACCGAGATCGATTATCCAATCGGCCATTTTTATTACGTCCATATTATGTTCAACAACAACTACTGTGTTTCCTTTATCAACAAGCTTATCCAGAACTCCGAGAAGAATTCTAACATCTTCAAAGTGAAGTCCGGTCGTTGGTTCATCTAAGACATAAAAAGTTTTTCCTGTGCTGACTTTGCTAAGCTCTGTTGCAAGCTTTACCCTTTGTGCTTCACCGCCGGAAAGTGTTGTTGCCTGCTGACCTAGAGTTATATAACCCAACCCGACGTCGTGAAGGGCTTTAATTTTTCTTTTAATTCTTGGAAGATCAGCAAAAAAATCTAAAGCCTCGTCAACCCGCATTTCCAAAACGTCAGCAATTGATTTTGTTTTGTAAAGAACTTCAAGTGTTTCGCGATTGTATCTTTTCCCTTTACAGGAATCACAATGAACATAAACATCAGGTAAAAAATTCATCTCGATCTTTTTCAATCCATCACCGCTGCATTCTTCGCATCTTCCACCAGTAACATTAAAGCTGAATCTTCCGGTTTTATAACCTCGCATCTTAGCTTCAGGAAGTTGAGCAAAAAGGTCACGTATATAAGTGAACAATCCAGTATAAGTCGCAGGATTAGAACGGGGGGTTCTGCCAATTGGTGATTGATCAATTTCAATTATCTTATCAATATTTTCCAATCCTTCAACTTTTGTGTATGGAAGAGGGACAGATTTAGAATTGTAAATCTTATTCATTAATATTTTTACAAGAGTCTCATTAAGCACAGAAGACTTTCCCGAACCGCTTACTCCTGTAATTAGTGTTAATGTACCAAGAGGAATTTTAAGATTTATATTTTGGAGATTATGTCCTTTTGCGCCAGAGAGAGTTATAAATTTTCCATTCCCTTTTCTTCTCTTATCCGGGATTTTTATTTTCCCTCTACTTTTAAGATAAGAAAGTGTTAATGAATCGAATCCATTATCGGAGTTCACAAGTTTTTTAGTTACGCCCTCCAACACAACTTTACCACCATGCTCGCCTGCACCAGGCCCCAGATCTATCATATAATCAGAACTTTCAATCGTTTCTCTGTCATGCTCAACTACAATTATAGTATTACCAAGGTCCCTTAAATTTTTTAATGAGTTGATTAGCTTTATGTTATCACTTTGGTGGAGCCCGATTGATGGTTCATCCAGCACATATAAAACTCCGGCAAGCTGAGTTCCTATTTGAGTTGCGAGTCTTATTCTTTGCGATTCTCCTCCTGATAAAGTCCTGGCTGAACGTCCGAGTGCCAAATAATCCAATCCAACATTATGAAGGAATTCTAATCTTTCATTAACTTCTTTGAGAATTGGTTTGGCAATTAATGCATCATTGCCTTTTAGCTTAATATTTTTAAAAAATTCCATCGCTCTTAAGATGGAAAGAGATGTTATTTCACTTATATTTTTTCCATTAAACTTTACTGCCAGAGATTCTTTCCTTAAACGTCCACCACCACAAGTTGAACAGTTTATTGTATTCATATACGATTCAACCCATTCACGGATGCTGTTTGATGAAGTTGAATCATAATAATGTTTCAGATATTTAATTATACCTGAAAAGCGGTGCATATATTGAACAGGCTTTCCACCTCCGTATGTATAAGTAAATGCGATTCTTTCTTTGCTCCCACTGATTACCACATCTTTTTGAGCTGCTGTTAATTTTTTGAGAGGGGTGTCAAAATCAAAATCATAATTTTTTGCTACAGCTTCAAGCTGAGTGAAGAACCAGATTTTCCGCGGTTTACCGAGAGGTGCGAGACCTTCTTCGTTTATTGATTTGCTCCAATCAGGAATGATCAAGTTGATATCAAGCTCCTTCTTTTCACCGAGTCCATCACAATCCTGGCATGAACCGTATGGAGAATTGAAAGAAAATGAATTCGGTGCAAGCTCACGGTAGCTGATTCCACATTCAAGACAGGCAAGCTGACGGCTGAAAACGTAGTCTTCATTTACGTCACCAACAATTAAACTGCCTTCGCCATAATTTAATGCAACCTCAACTGATTCAGTTATTCTAGATCGTGCTGATTCTTTTACTGTAAACCTGTCAATTACAATTTCAATGTTGTGGATTTTATATCTATCCACTTGAAATCCTTTTGTGATTTCAAAGATTTCTCCATCAACTCTTACTTTTAAAAATCCATCTGAAAGAATTTCTTCAAATAATTCTCTGTAATGACCTTTTCTGCCTCTTATTAATGGGGCAAGAACTGATATTTTCTTGTTCTGAAAATTTGAGATAACCGAATCGATTATTTGAGCGGAGGATTGTTTCCTTACCGGTTTGCCGCAGTTGTAACAATGAGGAATTCCCACTCTGGCAAACAGAAGTCTGAGATAGTCATAAATTTCTGTTACAGTACCAACTGTTGATCTTGGATTACCTGTTGTTGATTTTTGTTCGATTGAAATTGCAGGGCTTAAGCCTTCGATAAGATCAACATCCGGTTTTTCGAGCATATCGAGAAACTGACGTGCATAAGCAGAAAGCGATTCAATATATCGTCGTTGTCCTTCAGCATATATTGTATCGAATGCAAGAGAAGATTTTCCGGAACCTGAAAGTCCCGTTATAACGGTAAAAGAATCTCGGGGAATCTCCAGATCAATATTCTTGAGATTATGTTCTCTCGCACCTTTTATTATTATGAATTCTTTTTCCAAGTGAAGCTAAAATGAAATTTTAAATTGCTATATTAGCTATAGAGGCTCTGATAATCAATTAAAATCCTTGTGCACTTTGTTACTTTTCTGAAATGAATTTACCCCAGCAAATAAAAACAATTGATGAATTTAAAGAATCAACCTTAACTGAAAAGAAGTCCACTTTTATTGCACATGTATATTCTGCAGGTTCTGAAGATGAGGTAAAGGAATATCTCTCAAAGACTAAAAAGAAATATTACGATGCTTCACATCACTGCTATGCATATAAACTAGCTGGTGGTAACAATCGGTATTCAGATGCAGGAGAACCATCGGGGACAGCAGGTGTAAGAATCCTGAACGCAATTGAACATTTTGAACTGACGAACCAACTAGTGATTGTGATAAGATTTTTTGGTGGTGTAAAGCTCGGAGTTGGACCACTTGGTAAAGCATATTACCTTGCTGCACATCAAGTCTTAAATGAATCAAAAATAATTACAAAGCAACTATTTCAGAAAGTCACCATTTCATCAGAGTTTGAGCAGATTAACATTGTCCACCGGATTCTATCAAATTACAACTCTATAATATTAAATGGAGATTATCAGAAAAATGTGAAATTATCCTGCCTAATAAAATCAATTGAAATTGACTTAATCTCACAAAAACTATCAGAATTAAGTAAAAATAAAATAATATTTACATCTCATCATGAGTTTATTTACAAATAATAAATTGATCATTTACTAATAATTGATTAAAAAAAATATTGTGGTTACTTGATTCAAATATCGATAATACTGATATTTGATATGAACAATATTTACATATTCACAAAATATGGGGATACAATGGGAACAAATCACACAGCAGAAAGGCTTGCGAATTTAACCTTCAGTCTTTTAGCAAATTGCCAGGAAAAAGAAATCCGGCTTGCGGAACTCCATAATTTAACTCAAGCAGAATTCAGATGCCTGAGATTATTTGGAACAGATGAGAGTGTAAACAATAAACAGATCGCTGAACGTATGAACCTCAGCCCAAGCAGGTTAACGAGAATTATTGATGGTTTGGTAGAGAAACAGTATATAAACAGGGAAATTGATCCGAATGACAGGAGAAATATGAGGGTAATGCTGTCAAGGAGAGGACGACAGCTTGTCAATCAGCTTAATAAGGCTTATGTGGAAATTCATAATGAAATTCTTCAAGATATTGAAGAAGATCAGCATGAACCTCTGATAACAGCTATGCAGCATCTTTTAGAAGCACTAGAGAACTGGCTTAAGAAACCCTAGAAATAATTTTTAAGTAAGTCTTTTCAAATAATTCGTATATTTTTTAACAGCCTCTAAATCAGAAAACAACTGATTCAGATTTCCAAAATTTTCTGCTGTTAAAGTAAGATATGTTTTCTCGAAATGGTCTTTCTCCTCGTCATCACTTGCAGAAATTATTTCCCTTAATAGTTCCATCCCATTTTTAATATTCTCATTCAAATCTGCTTTAATATTTTCAATACTATTCACCTCAGGTACACTTGAAGAATTCTTTACGATTCGCATCAGTCCGCAGATGTACTTTGAAGTAAAGGTCAGTTTCTCAAATTCCTCTTCTTTACCGTTGTCTTTAACAATTCCAATTAATCTTTTAATATCTTCTTTTCGAATAATGGGATTAGTAGTGAAATCTTCTACATTATCGATAAAATTTTCGTCACCTAAATTATTGTTCATCGAATAATACTGCTAACTTTTCACGCCAATTCCTAAACCATCTCCAACAGGAATAATAGTAGCTTTAAGGTTTGGCTGATTCATAAATAAATTATTGAATTCACGAATATGGTTTGTTGATTCTTTGTATTGCTTAGGTACTCTGGAGGAAGCTGCATAACCATGCCAGAGTAAGTTATCAACAACTAGGAGTCCTCCACGGCGTAAAAGAACCAAAGAATAATCAAAAAGTCTTTTATAATCTTCTTTATCAGCATCGAGAAAAATTAAATCGTATTTCTTTTTTAACTGCGGCATAATATTTAATGCATCACCTTCCAGTAATTTGATTTTGTTCGCAACTCCGGATTTCGAAATATATTCCTTTGCAACAACGATGTTATCTGTACTTTTTTCAATTGTATGTATAACTGACTTACCTTTCAGATTTCTAGCTATTCTAATTGAAGAATAACCGATTGCCGTTCCTAACTCAAGAACTCGTTTCGGATCTTTTAATACTACCAATTGCTCCAGAAATTCGGCTGATTGCCAGGAAAGTATCGGTACGTTATGCTCTTGAGCAAATTTTTCCATTTCTTCAATAAGTTCATCTGATTTTTTTCGGAAAGATGAGAGATAATTTTGCTGAACAATATTTATTATTTTATTCATAAGTTTTAATTAAACGTAAAGAAGAACTTCTGAAAATTAAAAAAATCTGGTTAAAGTTTATAGAATGCTTACGAAACTTCAAATATTATTAGCTTAAGATCAGGAATAGATTATCTAAGTAAAACCAGATTTCTACTAAATTTCTTACCATTTAAATCAATTACAAAATAATAAGCGCCGCTTGCAACCGGTAATCCATTTTCTGTTCTACCGTACCAGTCAAATCTGTTTTCATCATCAACTGTAATTGTATTGTAGTAGCTAACCTGTTGCCCTAAGGGATCAATTATTCTTATTGTAAGATTTTCATTTCCTGAAGATTTAATTGAAATAGATGTGAAAGTATTTAAGGCGGGATAAAATGGATTTGGATAGGGCTCACTAACTATGAAATCATTATAAGTCTTTTTAAGATTCAGATTAAGACTTATGTTCAGAGAACCGTAATAAAACTGGTAACTATTATTAAGTGGTTCTCTAAAAGTGTTTCCACTATTGTCTTTATAGGTAAAATAAAAATCAACTAGTTCATCAGTAAATAGAAATGGTAATTTTAAAGTGTACCTAAGATTACCATCATACTCCACCCGACTTTCAGTGTAATCAACACCGTCAGTTGAATAATTCAGATTTACAGTTTCTGCATCTATATTCTCATTGGTAAGAAACATTTTATTAATAGTATAAGTACCACCTGTCTTCTCAAGATTAGGAAATTCGATAGCTTTTACTGCAGAGATCAATCCATAGCCTCTGTTATTATTTGGGGCAAAACTGCTGTCTGCAGTTTCAATAAGAATGTTTCTCACTTGTGTATTTTTTAGATAGGGATGAGCGGATAAAAGTAATGCAGCAATTCCGCTTGCAATGGGTGCTGCCACAGAAGTACCGCTGGCTGTTTGGTATCCGGTAAAATCACCAGCTCTAGCACAATAAACTCCAACTCCCTGGGTCACAACATCGGGCTTAATTCTTCCATCATAGGTAGGACCTCTACTGCTAAAACCGGCAACTTCATTGCCGTTGCTTACAGCACCAATCCCAAGTGTATTAAAACCATCTGCAGGAGCAATTATATATCTCCACGGATTATTGCCCTCATTTCCAGCTGAAGTAAGGGTAACCACTCCCCTTCTGAATGCGAGTTCTGCAGCCTGGGTAACAATTGTAGTTTTTCCATCCATATCTTTATAAGTATAAGAAAATTCTGGAGGATCGAATGTACTGTATCCAAGTGAACTGCTCGTCACATCTACCCCAAATCCTTCCATCCACTCGAGGGCTGCTGCATAGTTATCTTCCTCAATATGCTTTTCACTTCTTACATCTTCAGTTTTTGCTAAAATAAATTCTGAACCAAATGCGGAACCAATTAATGATCCTTCTTTAAAACCTCCGACTATTGAAAAGACCAGTGTTCCATGATTGTCTTGAGAAGGAGTGTCCAGAGAATCATTTTGCGTTGATGAATCGTGAAAAACAAAATCATACTCAGCCACTACATTTGCATCTTTCAAGGATTCGTGATTTTTCCAGTTGAATCCGGTATCGAGGAGCCCAAGCAGCACACCTGTTCCGGTTATTCCTTTTGTGTGAACTGCAGGAACATCTGACAGTTGAAGCTGATCGAATGATGGACCGTAATCAAATAAGTACAAACTTGAGAAACGTTTAGGGAAGTTAGATGAAGTTTCTAAATCAGGATTCTTGAATTTAAAAATTTTAACTGGTTCGATTTTATCCACAAAGGGAAATTTCAGAATTTCCACTTTTTCAGTATCAGTTAAATAAGATGTTATAGCATTAAACCATTTCAATTTGTTTTCAACTTTAACTCCAAGTTTTTCTATTTGAGAAACATAATTCTCTACGATAGGTAAGTCCTCATAAGTAATGAAATCCTCATCACCCATATTTTTAATTCTTCTTTCAATACTTTTTTCCGAAAGGAGTGAAATTGCGGATTCATAAAGCGGATTGGATTTGAGAAGTTTTTCAGTGGGTTTAACTCCTTTATCCTGAAAGTAAATAAAATATTTAGTCTGAGGAAAGCCACTTGAAATCAAAACAAATATTACAAACAAAATTATCTTCTTCATAGATTTCTAATCCAAAATTATTCAACAAATCTGAATAATCTGTCGCTTCTTATAGCTGATAGAAAACCAAGAGGACCAGGGGCAATCTTATTTGAGTTATATGACCAATAGATAAACATAGCTTTTCCAATAATCATATTGTCAGTTATAAAACCGAAATAACGACTGTCCATACTAAATTCAGAGTTGTCTCCCATTACGAAATAATGGTCCTGTTTCAAAACGTATTCTGAAATGGCTTTGCCAGCAAGAGTTACGATTGTCCCTTCAGGTATTAATGCTCTTTCGCCAAAATCCATTACTATAATTGATTGGAATAATTCAAAATTCTCAGGAGTGATTTTAATAGTATCACCTTTACCCGGAATAACAATAGGTCCATAATTATCCTTGTTCCATTTGGATCCTGGTGGATAAATTTTATCATCGATTACCCAACCGCCTTTCTCTTTTTCTTTGGGCATTTTGACTGTAGAAGGTAGCACAAGTGTTTTTCCATTTAATAAAATTTCCCCATTAACAATTTTTAGCGTATCATGTGGACCAGCAATAATCCTTTTAATATACTTAGAATTACCACGTAAAGAATCATTTTCAAAACCACGAGGGAATTGAAAGACAACTATATCTTTCACCTCAGGTTTACTGACTTCAAAAAGATTTGTATGCGGGATTGGAATATCCAGGATGGGAATCTCATGTGGTGTTGAGAATTCATAAGCAAATTTATTAGCAATTATAAAATCGCCGGGAAGAAGAGTATTTTCCATAGAAGCACTTGGAATTTGAAATGCATCAAAAGCAAATGCTTTAATTATTAAAGCAATAATAGCAACAAGAAGCAGAATCTTAAAAAATTTGGTAAGTTTATTAAAAAATTTTTTCATTAAATAATCCCCTATTCATCTATTTGTAAGACTGCTAAAAAGGCTTCCTGCGGAATTTCAACATTCCCTACTTGCTTCATTCTTTTTTTTCCTTCTTTCTGTTTTTCGAGTAGTTTTCTTTTTCTTGTAATGTCACCACCGTAACATTTTGCAATTACATTTTTTCTCAAAGCCTTAACAACTGATTTAGAAATTATTTTTGAACCAATTGCAGCCTGTATTGAAACTTCAAACATTTGTCTTGGAATCAGGTCTTTCAATTTAGTGCAGACTTTCCTTCCCCAGTCATAAGCTTTTTCCCGGTGAACAATCATCGAAAGAGCGTCCACTGGATCACTATTCAATAGTATATCAAGCTTCACTAGATCAGATTCCTTGTAACCGATGAAATCATAGTCAAGTGAAGCATATCCACGAGTAGTTGATTTTAGCTTATCATAAAAATCGAAAATTATTTCCGAAAGTGGAAATTCATATTCAAGGTCTGCTCTTGTAGGATCAATATACGTAGTGTTTTTATATGTACCTCTCTTATCCATAGAGAGCTTCATTATGTTACCAACATATTCACTGGGAGTAACTATTTGAGCTTTAATATAGGGTTCTTCAATTTTTTCAATATCCCCAATGGGAGGCATTTCTGCTGGATTATCAACAGTTGCTTTCTCACCTTTCTTATTAAAAACAAAATACTCAACGTTTGGAAGAGTTGTTATGATTGTTTGATCATATTCTCTATGTAGTCTTTCCTGCACTATCTCCATATGCAATAATCCAAGGAAGCCGCATCTGAATCCAAAGCCAAGTGCTGCAGAAGTTTCTGGTTGATAAACTAAAGCTGAATCATTCAATCTGAATTTTTCAAGAGCATCTCGCAGACCTTCATAATCGTCAGAGTTAGTTGGATACAAGCCGCTGTAAACCATAGGTTTGACTTCTTTATAGCCCGGAAGTGGTTTCTCAGATCCTTTCTTTGCGTGAGTAACTGTGTCGCCAACTTTTGCATATTTTAAATCCTTAACTCCAGCTATTAGATAACCAACATTTCCTGCTGAAAGCTCATTTACCTTTACTTTTCTTAATCCAAGTACACCAATTTCTTCCGCTTCCATAATTTTATCTTCGGCAAAGAATTTAATTTTATCATTGGTTTGAATAGTTCCGTTAAAAATTCTGATATAAGCAACAGCTCCACGATAAGAATCAAAAATAGAATCAAATATTAAAGCCTGTAGTGGGGCAGTTGGATCTCCCTTTGGTGGAGGAATTCTTTTTACAATTTCTTCCAGCAGTTCATCAATACCGATATTAGCCTTTGCGCTTACTTTAATTATATCTTCTTCTTTACAGCCAATCAAATCAATTATCTGGTGAGAAATTCGATCTACTTCAGCACTTGGAAGATCAATTTTATTAATTACCGGAATAATTTCCAGACCCCCTTCCAGAGCCAGGTAAAGATTGCTGATGGTTTGTGCTTCTACACCCTGAGCAGCATCAACTACAAGCAGAGCTCCTTCACAAGCCGCCAGTGAACGGGAAACTTCGTAACTGAAATCTACGTGACCGGGAGTATCAATTAAATTAAGAATATATTTTGCACCGCTCGCTGAATTATAATGCATCTGAATTGCATGTGACTTAATGGTAATTCCCCGTTCTCTTTCCAAATCCATATCATCAAGAACCTGAGCTTTCGCTTCACGTTCTGTTACAGCGCCGGTCTTTTCCAATAGCCTGTCAGCAATAGTGGATTTACCATGGTCAATATGCGCAATTATGCAAAAATTTCTAATTTGTTCCATCGAAAACGAATAAAGTTGTGCAAATATAAAGAGGGGTGTGTTCTTATTAAAGGTCAAGAAAACAGAATAAAAATAATAAAATGCTAAACAACCAACGAATTCATAACCTCTGATTTTGCTATAGTATCAATAATTATCCCTTCCCTTAGAGCATTCTCTGAAACGGTCATTTCTTTAAGTCTCATAGCTTGAAAAATCTCGGCGAGTATCAGTAATCCTGCAGGTATAATGTCGGCTCTTTTTATTTCCATACCTTCGATAAAAAGCCTGTCAACGGGAGATTTACATTTAAGTACGTCAGAAGTTAATTCAAAAATTTCATTCGAAGTAAAAGAAAAACCATTTAACGATTTCTTAAACTTACCTGTTCTTCTGAAGGATATAATCGAAGCCGCTGCTACAATTGTTCCTGAACTTCCAACGGCTGAATCAAACTGATAGCCAGGATGAAGATTAGGACAAGTGTTTAGTTTCTCCCTAATATATTGTCGGCACATATCAATTCCCGAATCAGACAGATTATAGTCGGGGAAGAACAATTTGCTCAACCTTACCGCACCAATTTTTATACTCTCTGCAAATTCAGATATTCCGTTTTCGCCAAGAAGGAATTCTGTGCTTCCTCCTCCAATATCAACACATAATATTTTTTTGTTTTGAATATCAAGCGCATGCTGCACACCCAGATAAATTAATTCAGCTTCAGTTCTGCCACCAATTGCTTCAACTGTTATCCCCGTTTCTTCAAAAACACGGTTAATAAATTCTTCTTTATTTCTTGCCTCCCTAACTGCACTGGTTGCAATAGCTCTTACATCAGATTTATAAAACTGGGCTATCTTTGCAAAATCTTTAAGTACATCCACGGCTTTTTCCATCTCACCTTCGGATATAAAAGAAAACTCTTTTCCCTTATGAGATCCCAGTCGAATTACTTCCCTCTCACGATCTATGATTTTAAATGAACCATCACCCTTTACCTGAACGATAATCAAATGAAATGAGTTTGTGCCCATATCAACAGCAGCAATGCACTTATTCATTTTTTAATCTCCTTTTTACTCAAAAGTATTTCACAAAGATGATAAACGTCATCCACAGATACATCATCTATAAGTTCAGACTTACGAATGAAATATTTATTTGGCCCGATTGGAGCCCAGTTAAATGGATTTGTTGGTCCAAAGATAGAAATTTGTGGTGTATCAGTTGTACCCGCCACATGCATTATTCCGGTATCATTAGAGATGAAAAGATCAGACATAGATATTAAAGCTGCAATCTGCGGAATAGGCTTATTAATGAACTTACCAAAGTTAATATCTACATTTTCAATTAGATAATTTAATTCCTCCTTTTCAGCCCAACCGCCAGTCAGATAAAAATTTGCAGAAAAATTGTTCTCAAGTTTCTTTACAAGTAAAGTATATTTTTCCATTGACCATCTGTTGTTAGCTTTACCGGCTCCAACATGCAATCCGATCAAATGCTTTTTTGATTGATCACCAAAAGCTTCAATAAATTCTTTAGCAGCTCTAGTGTCAACCCCGTTAAACGAAATTTCAGATTTATAATTCTTTGTATTGATCCCAAAAGGTCTAACAATATCCAGGCTTCTCTCAGAAACATTTGAATCGGGATGATTACGCCAATCGAGTTCAATCCTTCTATCGAAAAAAAAGGCACTAAGGTTAGGTTCACCATTTAATGACTTTGCACCGATTCTGACTTTAGATTTGGAAATCCCTGCTAAAAGATTGCTTGTAAAGGAAATTGAAACAACCACAGGTACTATTGCTACGTCAAAGCTCTCTCTAAGAAATTTGATCGTTCGGTAAAAATAGAATGGATTAAAGAGCTGCTTCTTATCGAAAACGTAAATTCTGTCAAGAAATTTATTTTTGACCATTCCAGGATAATTAAAGGGACTTACAACAAGTGATATTTTAGATTGAGGATAAGTTTCTTTAAGTGCCCTGAATAGAGATACACCTGATAGCAGATCTCCCAGCTGATTGTGCTGGCGGATAATTAGGATTTTTTCAGGATTACTAATCTTCCTTTCTGAAATTTCATCCACAGAAAAAAATAACTTAAAAAATGAATATGCTAATTTTGATGTGTATTTTTTTTTAGGCATTGTTTTTTTTGGACGGATCACTTTCTTCATCGGATGGCGTGACATCACGAAAATCTGCTTCTTCCAAATCTTTATACTTATTTCTCAAATTTCTAGCTCTATTTTTAAGGTCATCTACATTAGGTCGTGAACCTGATCCAAACTTACTTAATAATTTTACCAGCCTGAATGCAAACAGAACTAGTAATGCAACCGCCATTATTAGAATTATACGGCTCAAATTATCCTCCTTATTTCGGGATTAAAATATTCCGTAAAACCTCTGTCCTCTCTGAAAATCTGTTTGAAAAGTTCGTCAAAATCCGTCTCGCTTTTTACAAAATCGATCTCAGAAGAATTAACTATCAAAAGTGGTGTTGAATTGTACCTGAAGAAATAATGATTATAAGCTTCACTTAATTCATCTAAATAACTTCTTGTGATAGCTCTTTCAATCTTTCTGTTTCTTTTCTTAATATTATACATCAATCTATCTGTGCTTGATTGCAGAAAAATTACGAGATCGGGTTTTCGTAGAGTACGTGCAAGTAGTGGATAGATACTTTCATAGAGATTCAGCTCATCCTTGCTAAGGTTGAGATAAGCAAAGATTCTGTCTTTTTCAAAAATGTAATCGCAAATGATGTGTTCTAAAAATAAATCCTCCTGATTAAGTTCCTGATGCTGCTTGAACCTGTTAATCAGGAAAAACATTTGTGTTTGAAATGCAAATCGTTTTCTATCGACGTAAAACTTTTCGAGGAAAGGATTCTCCTCAAATTGTTCTAATATAAGTTTTGCATCAAGACGGTCTCTGATCCTTTTAGCAAGACTGGTTTTTCCGGAACCAATCACACCTTCAATTGCTATATAATGTAAATCTGTTTTTGTGTTATCTGTTTCGTTCATTATATCAGAACTTTATGAGGAATTTTCCTGATAATATAAGTTTTATTAGTTTGAGATAAACATTCATTACTCTTAGATAGAAAAATACTAATTTCGGAAATATTTTTGTGCAATTCGGGATGAATTAATTCGGGGGCTATTTCATTCAAAGGAACCAGGACAAAATCTCTATTCAGCATATCCTTATGAGGAATTGTAATTTCTTCATCAGAATAAATTAAGTCATTATAAAATAAAATGTCAAGATCAATTTCTCTTGGTCCCCATTTTTCAGCTAGTTTTCTTCCAACCTGTATTTCAACCGATTTTAAAAAATTAAAAAGTTCTTTTGGTTCGAAGTATGTCTTGATTTTTATAACAGCATTAAAAAAATCTTCCTGCTCAATCTTTCCGTAAGGTACAGACTCATATATCGAGGATACAGTGGTGACTTCGCAGTAAGGATTTTCATCGATAAGCTCAACCGCAAAATCAATTTTGTTAATCTGAACTCCAACATTTGAACCTATTCCAATATATGCAACATTATTCATTCAAATTTCCAGATTAAGATTTTAGTTCATTCCTGTCTTTAATTATCTCAGCTTCAACACAATCAACTACCCCGCCAAGTGGGGGATTATTTTTTCTAACTCTTACGGCAACTTTTATTATCCTGTCAAACTTCTCCAATAACTTATCAGCAATTTCCACAGCCAGAGCTTCAATTAAATAATATTTTTGCTTTACCGTAAATTGATTAAGAAATGAATAAACCTGATAATAATCTACTGATTTACTTAAATCATCAATATCTGCAGCCTCGGAAAAATCAGTATAGATATCAATATCAACTTCAAATTTGCCGCCAACATTTTGCTCTTCACTACTAACTCCGTGATAACCATAAAATGTTGCATTTTTAATTCTAATTATATTTATCATTTAATAAGCATTAAATATTATTTATCTAAAATTAAATAAATATCAGCACTTTTTGACCAAACTTATTTATCACTGACCGATTCTTCTTTTACAGGCTTTAATATTGAACCTTTTCGTAGTTTCAAAAGACTACCAAGATTTGCCCAGAAAACCCCCGTAAGCACCAATGCTGTTCCAATAAAGTGTCTGGAAGAAAGCTCTTCGCCATATAAAAAGTAGCCCAGAATAAGAGCAACAATTGGAGTGATAAATGCTATTAATGATAGAATAACAAGGTTAATACGTTTTATCAGCCAGTAAAAAGATGTAAACGTAACTACGCTTCCGAAAAATGCAAGATACAGTATGGAAAGAACAGCATTTTCATCAATGCGTATTGTTGTTAAATCTTCGGTAAAGAATGCAATAAGAACCATAGACAAACCAGCAATTACCATAGGAATAAAATTCATGGACAACGGATGAAGGTGATGACCGAATTTCTTTATTGAAACCGCAATCCAGGCTTGCATTGTGCCACTCAGAACCACAGCGAACATCCCGATTAAATAGCTGGTTATATCCCCGGAAAAAGAATCGGAAAAAATGATTACGATTCCTGCAAACCCAAGCAAGGTTCCAAAAATTTTGTAGAAGCCAATAAACTCACCCGGCATTCTCATGTAGGAAAAAATAACAACCCAGAATGGATAAACTGCAAATAGCACCGCTGCCATTCCGGAAGGCACAAACTGCTGAGCCCAGTAAACTAAACCAAATGGAATTACAAACGAAAAGAAACCCATTAATAAATAAAGACGAATTGAAACCCGGTCAGTTTGAATTGAAATGTCCTTTAGTCTCATTAATAAGTAAATAAAAATTGAGGCAATTGAAAATCTCATTCCGGCTGAAAACATAGGAGTCAATGATTCAAGCCCAAAACGGATAGCAATCCAGGTCGAACCCCAGATAAAACAAAGAATTGCATAAGCAAGAAATATTTTTACCGCTAATTTGTTCATCATATTTCTCTCATCGCAATCACCCCAAGAGCCCTGCCCGATCTGGAACCATCCCGCCTGTATGAATGAAGCAGGTTTTTATACTCATTAGTACATAAACAAGAAACCTGAATATTGTTCTGATTAACTCCTGCTTCTGTCAACATTCGAAAATTTGCTCCTGCAAGATCGAGATAAAATTTATTTTTGTCTTTCTTTACAAATTCACTATCAAATTTTGATGCAACCTCTTCACCAACTTCATAATTGATTTGAGAAATTGAAGGTCCGATATAGCAAATCATATCAGAAGGATTTAAATCAAAATCATCTTTTAATTTCTGAATAGTTTTCTTTACAATTTTCTTTTCAGTTCCTCTCCATCCGGAGTGAACTGCTGCAATTACTTCCTGCACCGGATCATAAATGAATATTGCAGGACAATCTGCGCTGCTGATTGCAAGACCTAAATTCTTTCTGGTTGTAATCAGAGCATCACTTTCACCACAATAACCGCAAGAAGTGACCTCTTTGATACTATCTTCGTGAACCTGTTTCTGGTAACTGACCATTTTTTCATTTATACCAATCTCAATAAAGAACTCCCTCCTATTATTGTCAACAATTTCCTTCTCATCACCAACACTATATGAAAGGTTAAAAAAATATGGAGCGTTTTTTCTTAGCCCTATCTTTGTACTAAACCCACAAACAATTTCAGGATATTGTTGAAAGATAAAAGGTTTGATGATGAGCATTATGATATTTTCAGAAATAATAAAACAAAATTGAGAGTATAAAGCTTTAGTAGTATATTAGCACAGTTATATTTCAAACATCAATTAAGGTAAATATATTGAAAATCTTAGTAACTAATGATGACGGAATCTACTCAGCAGGTATTGCTGCATTAGTGGAAGCATTAAATGATATTGCTGAAGTTACTGTGGTTGCGCCTCAAGAGGAACAAAGCGCCGTAGGTCATGGAATTACAATGAAATATCCACTTAGAGTTTTCAAGTACCGAAAAAACGGAACTTTTTTTGGTTACGCCGTTGAAGGAACGCCGGCTGACTGTGTTAAAATGGGAATAAGAAATATAATGGGTGAATCTCCTGACTTAGTTATTTCTGGAATCAATCACGGCTCAAATACTGCAATAAATATTATTTATTCAGGAACAGTATCCGCTGCAAGGGAAGCAGCAATAATGGATGTACCTGCTATTGCTATTTCAGTAACCAGTCATGAGGCTATTGATTTCAGTTACGCAGGAAAGGTTGCTAAAATGCTTGCACAAAAAGTTAATGAACACGGACTTCCAAATGGAACACTCCTAAATGTAAATGTTCCGAATCTTCCGGAGAACGAAATTGCAGGTATCCTGGTTACAAAACAAAGCAAAGCAAAATGGGACGATATATATGAAAAACGGATTGATCCTTATGGCAGAGATTATTATTGGCTTACTGGTAAAATGGTGGAAATAGAAAATGAACTTCACACCGACCAGGTTGCTATAAAAAATAAATTTGTTTCGGTAACACCTATTCACTTCGATCTTACTGATTACGAAACTTTTAAAGCAATGAAGAGCTGGGATATAGAAAAGAAAGCTGATGAAAAAGCTTGATGATGTTTACCAGATAGATGCTTTCACTGATATACCATTCAACGGAAATTCAGCAGGGGTTGTATATTCTGATGATGTGAACAAAGAAGAAATGCAACT
>Ga0209536_100005714_pt1 | contig 19255 bp, 15 predicted proteins | sample DeeMarSeWOR28_12_FD_187461 | JGI IMG/M metagenome (GOLD analysis project Ga0209536, IMG submission 187461) | Marine sediment microbial communities from White Oak River estuary, North Carolina - WOR-2-8_12 (SPAdes) (version 2) | ecosystem: Environmental > Aquatic > Marine > Intertidal zone >... | reverse complement strand
AGGTTGAGCGCCTGAGCTTGAACAGACACGTCGAGCGCAGAGACGGGTTCGTCGGCGACGATGAACTCCGGCTCGACGGCCAGCGCTCTGGCGATTCCCACGCGCTGGCGTTGACCGCCAGAGAACTCATGTGGGTACTTGCGTGCGTCGTTTTGATGAAGCCCGACTGCCTCCAGCAACTCCGAGACTCTCCGATCGGCGTTCGCGCCATTAGCGATTCCATGAACGTGCAGCACTTCCCGAAGCATCGCGCCCACGGTCATGCGTGGATTGAGGGAGCCGTAGGGATCCTGAAAGATGATCTGAGCACGCCGCCGAAAACTATTGAGACCGGGACGATCAAGCTGTCGAGTGTCCACCCCATCGAAAAGAACGTGTCCGCTCGTTGGGTCCGACAATCTCACGATGCATCGCCCTGTCGTCGTCTTGCCGCAACCCGATTCACCGACCAGTGCGAGAGTCTCGCCGCGGTGGATTTCGAACGAAACACCGTCCACGGCTTTGATGTGGGCCGTCGTGCGTCCGAGGACGCCTCTACGAACGGGGAAGTGCTTGGCGAGGTCTTCTACGACGACCAGTGAACCGTTCGCCGCGGTGCTCATTCTACTTCCTCCAGAGGCGCGACCCAACCGTCGCCTCTGCGCTCCGGTTCGTCCCCGAGCCAGCAACGGCTCGCCCTTCCCTCTGCATGATCGAGTAGTCGGGGATCTTCATGCTCACAGCGGGCCCAGCGATAAGGGCAGCGGGGGTGAAAGCGACAACCGGTCGGCCAGGCGATCGGACTGGGAACCGAGCCAGGTATGACGGCGAGGCGCGGAGTTGTGGTCGTGATTCGCGGAATCGAGCGGAGCAATCCCTCCGTGTAAGGATGAAGCGGTTCTTCAAACACGGCACCGGTCACTCCGCTTTCTACGACTTGGCCACCGTACATGACGATGACGCGGTCGGCGATCTCCGAGACAACACCCAGGTCGTGACTGACGAAGATCATCGCCATACCCAACCGCTGTTTGAGGTCGGCGAGTAGGTCGAGGATCTCGGCCTGGATGGTGACGTCCAGTGCGGTGGTAGGCTCGTCAGCGATCAGAAGGCTTGGGTCGCAGGCGAGAGCCATCGCGATCATCACGCGTTGCCGCATCCCACCGGAAAGCTCGTGTGGGTAGTCGTCAACGCGTCGTTCCGGGTCAGGAATTCCGACCAGCTCGAGCATTTCGACCGCCCGAGCTCGAGCTTCACTCGCGCTGGTCCCCCGGTGTACGCGCACGGCCTCAGCGATCTGGTTGCCGACCGGCCAAACAGGGTTGAGGCTGGTCATCGGTTCCTGAAAGATCATCGAGATCTCATTCCCCCTGACCGCACGCATCTCGTCCTCCGATGCCTGAGTCAGTTCCTTGTCGCGGAGCCGGATCGACGAGCCCGCTTCGATACGCCCGGGTTCGTCGATGAGTCTGAGGATCGAAAGGCAAGCGACGGTTTTTCCGCACCCCGATTCGCCGACGATCCCGAGCGTCTCTCCGGTATGAAGCTCGAAACTGACACCGTCAACGGCGCGTACGGGGCCGTCGGGAGAATGGAAACTCGTCCGCAGGTCCTCGAGTCGGAGCAGTGGTGAGGCGGTCATTGCCTGACCCTCACACGCGGGTCGAACGCATCCCGCAGACCATCGCCGATCAAGTTGAAGGCGATAACGGTCACGACGATCGCCAAACCGGGAAACGTCGATACCCACCATGCCTGGACCAAGTATTCCCGGCCACCGTCGATGATATTGCCCCACGACGCCGTCGGTGGCGGAACGCTCATGCCCAAGAACGACAGGCCGGCCTCGATGAGGATGATGTTCCCGATGCCCAGCGTCGCGGCGACGATCACGGGCCCCATAACGTTGGGAACGATGTGTCGGAAGATGATCCGTGGTGCGCTCAATCCCAGCGCGTGCGCCGCCAGAACGAACTCGCGTTCCCTCAACGACAAGACCTCGCTGCGGACGATACGTGCCGTCGACGGCCAGAGCGTCAGTCCCAAGACGATGATGACAAGGCTGATCGAGGGCTCGAACAACGCGATGATGGCGATCAGGAGCACCAGCCGCGGAAACGAGATTAGCATGTCGACGAATCTCATCAACACGGCATCAACCGCACCGCCAAAGAAACCGCTTGCGGCACCTACCAACGTGCCGAGGCTGATGGCGATCGCCACCGATACGAAGCCGATCGATAGACTGACACGAGCTCCGTAGAGCACCCGGGTAAACACGTCACGACCAAACCTGTCCGTTCCCATGAGGTGCTCGAACGACGGAGGCAGGTGTCGGGTCGCTGCGATGTCCGAGAAGGCGTCGGGCTGGTATGGGGTCAGGTACGGAGCCAGCAGAGTGGCCAGGGTGAGCACTGCCATTAAGTACAGCCCGAGGACCGCCAACCGGTTCTTCTTGAATTCGTCCCAAGCCGTCAGCCACTGCGATACCCCCGCCTCGGGTTCCGCCGACGATCCGGCCAAGGTCGGCCCGAGACCCCAGACGGCGGCCAGGCTCGCCAGCAGGGTCAAGAAGGCGACCCAATAGTCGAGGCGTCCCTCGGTGAAGGTGGCCAGCACCCGGTCGAACGCGAGAACCAATACGGCCAGCAACCCACCCGCCAACGCCAGCACTGAGAGTCCGGCTATACCATGCCCTCTTAGCATCAGCTCGAGCCCAGGGATCAGCCGGGCGCCGGGTCGGTTGCCGTCACTCATAACGGATCCTTGGGTCGACGACCGCGTAGAGCAGGTCGGCAATCAGGTTGGCGATGACGACCATGACGGCGAATACGAACGTCGTCGCCATCACCACGGGATAGTCGCGCTGATAGATCGCCTCGACGATCGTGCGGCCCATTCCCGGCCAGGCGAACACGGTCTCCACCAACACCGCACCGCTGAACAGGAATGGGAGATACAAACCCATCAGCGTGATGATCGGGAGCAGCGCGTTCTTGAGAGCGTGCTTCAAGATGACGGTTCGTTCCGGAAGCCCCTTGGCTCGCGCTGTCCGGATGTAGTCCTGACGAATTACATCGAGCATCGAACTCCGCATGTAGCGCGCGATACTCGCAGCGGATGACACGCCCAATGCGATGGATGGCAGAACGAGATGGTGCAGACGATCGCCGAATTTCCCCCAGAAGCCGAGCATCTCGTAGTTGACACTGGTCATACCCGATGCCGGGAATCGAAGGAAGACCGGCCACCAGTCGACCTGGTAGACTTTGTAGGCGAAGATCAAAATCAGCATCAGCCCCAGCCAGAAGCTCGGCATCGAGTAAATGAAGAGCGCGCTGAATGTGAGGGCGTTGTCCAGTACCGAATACTGACGCACGGCCTGAACGATGCCGACGGCGATTCCAATCGTGAAAATGAGCAGCAACGAAACGCCACTGAGGATCAAAGTGTTCGGAATGCGCTCGGCGAGGATGGCAGCGACCGGACGGCTTTGTGCCAGGCTGATCCCAAAGTCACCGGTGAGGAAGCTCTTCATCCAACGCACGTATTGTATATGAAGCGGCTGATCCAGCCCCCAGTTCTGGCGCATCTGCTCGAGTACTTCAGGAGCGATACTGGGGTTCATGTAAAGAGCGGTGGGGTCTCCGGGCGCGGCGTGCATGAAGATGAACACCAGCGTCAGGATCCCGAGCAACAGCGGGATCGCTTGGAGAAGGCGGCGCACGATGTATGCGGTCATCGCCGTAAGTAATTCTATATCAATGTGTTAGGCGGCTATCTCACCGGGCGCCGCCGGTCGCTCGCCGATCGGCCGGCGCGATCCACCAGTCGTGTACGTTCTGCAGATCACCACGGATATCCATCTCGACTCCGCGCATGCGTGCGCTTAGTCCGTTGGCGCGCACATCGTAATAGAGAAACGTATAGGGCTGATCGTGCTGAATGATATCTTGATACTCGTACCACAGCGGCAGTGACTGTGAACGATCATTCATGACCACGACTTGATCGAGAATCTCATCGACACGTGGGTTGCAGTAGGAAGCCCACTTGTAAGGAGCGTCGGGTGTCGAGCACGAGAACAGTCGCCTGTCATCGATGTTGAACTCGGTTTGTAGGCCCAGGACGAACGCGTCAAAGTTCCGTTCTGGCCCGAAAATGTCCCGGGCCATGCTCTGACCTTCCTGCGCTCGCGTCGTCACCTCGATGCCGACGTCCGCGAGGTTCGCCTGCACGAGTGTCATAATGTCTTCGCGCTCAGGATTCTGGTTGGTTCGCAACTCGAAGGCTGCTCTGATGCCGTCGCGCTCGCGCACGCCGTCCCGGTCGGAAGCCACCCAACCGGCCTCATCCAAAAGGTCTCGGGCGGCGGCGGGATCGAAGGGCAACGGCTCGAGGCCATCGTTATGGGCCCAGTGGAAGGGTGGGACGGTACCTGTTGCGATGGTGCCAAGTCCACCGCGCACCACGTTGACGATAGCCTCGCGATCTATGGCCAGGGTCAACGCGCGTCGTACCGCCGGGTCGCTGAAAAACGGGCGTCGCCCGTTCCAATTGACGAAGGCGTAGTTGCGATTCTCGTGGGTGACAACTCTCGCATCGTGATGGCTTTCAATCTCTGCGATCTGGGCAGGCGGAACGATGATGTAGACGTCCAGCGTTCCCGTGAGCAGTTCTGTCAGCTTGGTTGTCGCTTCCGGGATGTAGCGGTAGACCAGGCGGTCAAGGTAGGGGGGGCCGCCCAGGGACTCCGGAAAATCGGGGTTGGCCACGAAGATCCAGCGATCGCCGGACCGGTGCTCAACGAAGCGGAAGGGCCCATTGCCGATGGGGTCCACGCTTCCAAACGGGTGTTGTTTCAGCTCCGCCGCCGGCACGTCGCCGAGTATGTGCTCGGGCATGGGCGAGATGAAACGCCAGGGGTCCATGAAGCCGGGGTGTCGCTGGAGGAAGAATGTGATCGTGTAGTCGTCGTTTACGACCGCGCTATCGTAGGGTGAGAGAGCAGACGAGCGGGCGTAGGCGGTTGCCGGGTCCTTGATGCGGTCGAACGTGAACTTCACGTCGTTTGCCGTGGTGGGCGTTCCATCGTGCCAGTAAACGTCGTCGTGCAAGTGGAACGTCAGGGCCAAGTGGTTGTCGACAGAGGCGGTGTCCCAACTCTCCGCCAGGTACGGCACCGAGTTCAGAGATTCGTCGTAGCGGATCAGCGTAGTGAACAGGACGTAGTTCTGGAGTTCCTGCGAGGTCTCGTCCACACTGGCCAGGTGGTTCATCGAGTTGACCTCGTTGAGCGATGCCACCACGGCCGTGCCGCCGAAGCGTTGCGCTTCAGAGACGTCGCTCGCAGGATACTGCTGGCTCGCGTCGTCGCAACCGAAGATGAGCGCTACACTCAAACCCGTCGTCAGGATCCTGCGCATATCCACTCGTCCTTTCCACCCGTCACGCTCACTGCGCGGCGATCTGCCAATCGGCGACGCTCACGAGTGTTCCGCGAGCGTCCATCCTTACCCCCTGTATTCGGTCGGATACGCTGGCCAGCTCGTCCAGCCACATAAGGAAAGTAAAAGGTTGGGCCTGTTGTAGCGCCAGCGAGAACTCGGCCCAGAGTCTGCGCCCTTCATCGGTGTCCATTGTAATCGATGCTTCTTCGATCCAGCGATCAACAGCGTCGTCTCTCAGGCTGCTGCGGTTGTAGCTGCCCGGGCGGCCCGCCTGCGAGGAGTGAAAGAGTGCCGCTGGGTCGACGCGGAAGTTGTCGAGCACCCAGCTCTGAACGACGCCCTCGAAATCACGGCCACGATGTCGAGAGAGCAATGTCTGCCACTCTAATAGCTTCACATCCGCTTGGACGCCCACCTGGGTGAGTTGGGATTGTACGACCTGTGCGATGTCGGTGCGCACCGGGTTTTCGTGGTTTGTCATCAGAACGAACTGTAGCGGCCGACCGTTGGAGTCCTCGCGGACTCCGTCGCCGTCGCGATCATGCCAACCCGCTTCCATGAAAAGTCGCGCCGCTCCTTCGGGATCGTAGGGCAGCGGCTCGAGGTTCGCGAACATCGGATGCCACGGTGCGATGGTCCCTACAGCCGGTTGAGCGTAGCCGAACAGCAGAGCGTCGATGAGCTGCCGCCGATCGATAGCCATGGTCAGCGCACGGCGTACTCGCGCGTCGCTCAGTAATGAGTTCTGAGTGTTCCAGCCGATGTAGTAGTACTCGCGTGAAGCGAAACGCATCAGGCGCACACCCGAGGCCGCCTCGATGTCCGCCGCCTGGTGGGGATAGACTGAGCCGTCCACATCGATGCCGCCCGTCAGGGCTTCCGACAACAGAGTCGCCGGCTCGCCGATGAAGCGAAACACAACGCGCTCGAGCTTGGGTGGACCGCCGAGCGCCTCGGAGAAATCCGGGTTCCGCTCCAGCCTGACACCTTCCCCCGATTCCCAGCCCACGAAACGGAACGGCCCGCTGCCGATGGGATGGCGATTGAAATCGGCGTGCAGCATATCCTCTGGCGGCACCTCTGATAGCAGATGACGTGGGACCGGCGGCCACCAGAATCCGTCGAGCGGCCTGGCGTGGGGACGAGAGAACTCGAACCGGACCGTAAAAGAGTCAACGACTTCGGCCGACTCCACCAATGCGAGGTAGGCCGATGAGAGAATAGACGCGGCCTGCGGGTCCTTCGCCCGCTGGAAGGTGAACAGGACGTCCTGGGCGGTCACGGGTTGGCCGTCATGCCAGCGTACGTCACGGTTGAGATGGAAAGTCACGCCCTCCGGATCGAGGTCCCAGCTTGCAGCGAGGTAAGGGCGCGGCTCGAAGAGCGAGTCGTACTGGATCAACGGGGTGAACAGCATGTAGTAGTTGACCTCGATGCTGTTCTGATCCGTCGTGACCAGCGGGTTGAAGGACTGCATCGCCGCGTTGAAGCCGACGACCGCAGTTCTGTCGATCGCCGGTGGGCCCGACCCATCGCTGCAGGCGATGAGGGCGGCGAGCACGATCAGTGGTAAGTGGGTTCGGCCCAGCCCGATCATAGTCGCCAGGTCCAATCCGAGTTGGAGAAATGGCGGCTGTGGCGAAGCACCCGGGCGCTCTCGTCGGAGGTCAAAACCGAATCGATGAGTTGGATGCCCAGCAATCGTTCAAAACCGTTGGCCAGCCCGTCGACCAACTCTGACCAGGTCGGGAGATGATTGAGCAACTGGTCGAGCGCGGTGATGTGTTCGGGGTTGTCTTCGCTCCTCTGCACCTTCAGCAGTTCCACTGTGGGGCCCTGATCTCCCGTCAGCAGCAGCGACCCGTGTTGCAGCAGGATGCCGTTCTCGCGCAGCTGTGCGCTTCCAACCAGTTTGCGGTGTCCGGCGACTATGGCGCCGCCGTCGAGCTCGGTGAAGCAGGGGAGGGTAGAGGGCCGAAGGGCGCGCCCCGGGTCCTGTGCCAGCTCGGTGCGCGCGCCGAGCAGTCGAAGGCCCGCGTCGAGCGCCTTGTGAATCAGCTCGTAAGTACGTCTTGGACCGCCCAGTTGCCGGTCACCGACGGCAACTGAATAGGTGATTTCGTGATGATGGTAGACTGCTCGGCCACCGGTGGGTCGTCGCACGAATTCGATACCACGTCGCTCGGCCTCAGCCACATCGTAGTAACCCTGTGCGGGTTGGTTGCGTCCGAGTGAAATGCAGGGAGGCCACCAGCGATAGAAGCGGAGGACAGGAGGGCCGCCTTCCCGCACCGACTCGGCCAGCGCCACATCGGTTGCCATGTTGCGGGCGCCTGTCATTGCGGGTGTTTCCACCAGACGCCAAGTGGTCTCGGTCGGACGTGGACGCCGCGACAGGCGGCGCGGCCCTTCATCGACGGTTGCTGGCGTCTTTGCTTGGTTCAATTGATCTCCCCCTATAGATGAAACCTAAAGAGGATGGGGAGGTGTGGGAAGCATGTTGGAGTCGCGGCGGTGGGAGCATGTTGAAATCGCGGCGGTGGGAGCATGTTGAAATCGCGGACGCGGGGCGAGGGCGCGGACGCGACGTCGACGATGGGAGCTGGGCACAACCCCCATCGCCCTTCGCCGGTGACTAATCACCAACTACAAATGACTACTCACTGCCCGCTCGCGGATGGTACCTGACGTTGGGGTTTCTGCTTGCCTTCGCCTCATCCAGCCTTCGCACCGGTGTCGTATACGGTGCGTTCTTGACGAATTCCGGGTCGTTCGCTGCTTCTTCGGCGATCTGAAGCATCGCGTCGCAGAAGCGATCCAGTTCTTCTTTCGTCTCGGTCTCCGTCGGTTCCGCCATGATCGCTTCCGGTACTATTAGCGGGAAGTACACGGTGGGTGAGTGCATTCCGAAGTCGAGGAGACGTTTGGCAACGTCTAGTGTACGAACGCCGTACTCCTTCAAGAAGGATCCCGAGAACACCGATTCGTGCATGCCTCGGCCATAGGGAAGGTCGTAGGTATCGGCCAGCCGCGCCGACATGTAGGCATTGTTGAGCACCGCGGTTCTGGCGGTGTCGACGAGACCGTCTGGCCCGAGCATGCGGATGTATGTGTAGGCGCGGACCAGAACGCCGAAGTTGCCCCAGAACCCATGGACCTTTCCGATGCTCGTGGGACGCTGCCAGTCTAACGAGTACTTGCCGTCATCGTTCTTCTGGAGGATCGGGAGCGGTAGGTACGGCGCCAGATGCTCCTTCACGGCAACTGGGCCCGCGCCCGGACCGCCGCCGCCGTGCGGTGTCGAAAACGTCTTGTGCAGGTTGAAGTGAACGATGTCGTACCCGAGGTCACCCGGCCGGGTCATGCCGACCAGGGCATTGAGGTTTGCTCCGTCCATGTACATGAGTCCACCGACGTCGTGGACCAGGTTCGTGATCTCCTCGATCTCAGACTCGAACGTGCCAAGGGTGTTCGGGTTGGTGAGCATGACCCCAGCCACGTCCTCGTCGAGCGCCGACTCGAGGGTTGCCGGGTCCATCATGCCTTGCTCGTTGGACTTCAAGGTGACGACGTCGTATCCCGCCATGGCCACGGTGGCGGGGTTCGTGCCGTGCGCGCTGTCCGGGATGATGATCTTCTTGCGCGGATCCCCCAGCGCCGTATGGTGTGCCCGGAACAACAGTGCCCCGACCAACTCGCCTTGGGCACCGGCCGCCGGCTGCAGTGTGATGGCGTCCATGCCGGCGATTTCCTTCAGCATCTCTCCCAGTTCCCACATCAAACGGAAAGCGCCCTGCACCGCGGACGTCGGTTGGAACGGGTGCAGATCACCCAGCCCGTGCATGCGCGCCGTCGCTTCGTTGACCTTCGGGTTGTACTTCATTGTGCACGACCCGAGCGGGTAGAACCCCTTGTCGACATGGTGGTTCTTCACGGAGATAGCGGTGAAATGCCTCGCAACCTCGTTCTCGGGCACCTCTGGCAGCTGTGGCGGCGTTCTTCTTAGGGCCGACTCTGGGAGGATTTCCTTAAGCGCTTTGGTCGGGACATCCGGTTTCGGTATGCTCGTGCCTTTTCGACCCGGTCGTGAGCGCTCGAAGATTAGCGTTGTGGGCCGTTGTAGTGGGTTGCCTTCGTTCATCATCAATGACATTCCAATCTGTGATCAGTAATCAGTAACCAGTAACTCCGTGGCCGTTCGCGTTGAACGAGCCGATCAGCCGCGATCGATATGATCCTTCGAGTTTGGGTGCGACCTGTAAGCGATCCACGGTTACTGATCACTGATTACAGGTAGCTCAATATGCCAACTCTCCTGCCTAAGCCTCATGGGACTCGCCAGGCTCAAGTATCACGACTTGTGCCCTACTGCCTACCTTTGCCAGGAAAGAAGCCCCGTCTTGTTCGATCATCTCAAACGTGTTGTAGTGCATGGGGATCACCGTCCGCGGGCCGATCATCTCTACGGCTCGGACGGCGTCGTCCGGTCCCATCGTGAAGTTGTCGCCGATGGGGAGAATGGCGACGTCGACCTGGCCGTCCAGCAGCTTCATGTCGGTTATGAGAGCGGTGTCGCCGGCGTGGTAGATGCCCCGGTCGTCGATGTTCAGCAGAAACCCGCCGGGCACCGTGGTGTATTGGCCCGACTCGTCACCATCCACGGCGCCGCCGTGCAGGGCGGGCGTCATCTTGATGTAGCCGACGGGGAAGTGGTAGCCGCCACCGATATGGAGCGGGTGAGCTTTCTCGATTCCTTTGACCTGCTGGGCGAACGAGACGATCTCGAACGTCGAGACGACGAGTGCACCCGTGCGTTTCGCTATGTCCCACGCGTCGGCGATATGGTCGCCGTGGCCGTGCGTGAGGAGGATGTAGTCCACCCTTACCAGGTCGTCGGGGGTGATGTCGGCCAGCGGGTTACCGGTTAGAAAAGGGTCGATCAGGAGAACCGTACCATCGTTGGCCTCGACGGTGAAGCACGAGTGTCCGTGGAACGTGATCTTAGGCATATTTAGGCCTCCTTCAGCACCTCAATAAGTAGCTCCACGTCTTTCTTCGAACGTTTTTCGGTGAATGCGATGAGCAGTCCGTCATCCACATCGATATGGGGGAATCGTGCCAGCGAAACTCCCGGCAGTATCCCCTTCTCCTGACCGCTCCCAATGATGTCGCGAGCGGCCCCCGGAGTCTTCAACGCGAACTCGCGGAAGAACGGTGAACCTGGGAAGAGCGGCTCTAGCTTGGTCTCTTTGACGATCCTGTCGAAAGCGTAGTGCGCGACCTGAGTACTGGTTTCGGCGACCTGTCTCAGCCCCTCCACCCCGACCGTGGATAAGTAGATCGTTGCCGCCAGGGCGCAGAGACCTTGGTTCGTGCAGATATTGCTGGTCGCTTTCTCCCGTCGAATGTGTTGCTCACGGGTCTGCAGGGTCAGAACGAAGCCGCGTCGCCCGTCCACATCCTCGGAAGCACCGACGATCCTGCCCGGCATATGCCGGATGTAGTCCTGGCGGGCCGCAAACAGGCCGAGGACGGGCCCTCCAAAGCTCAGGCCGTTGCCGAAGGGTTGACCCTCCGCAACGGCGATATCTGCACCACACTCACCGGGGCTTTTTAGAATCGCCAATGAGACGGGATCGACCACCGCGACCAGCAGGGCGCCCTTGTCGTGGGCCACGCCAGCTGCTGCCTCGAGTTCCTCGATGAGACCGTAGAAATTGGGACTCTGAACGATCACGGCGGCTGTCTGATCATCGATCAATCCACCCAATGCATCCAGGTCCGTGACGCCCGAGTCCGTGCGTGGAGCGATCTCGATTGGGAAGTCGAGACCGAGGTTGTACGTGTCCAGGACCTGCCGGTAATGTGGGTTCACGGTACTGGAAAGGACGATCTTATCGCGCTTGCGCTGTATCGATCGAGCCATCAGTGCGGCCTCGGCCATGGCGGAGGCCCCGTCGTACATCGAGGCGTTGGCCACGTCGAGGCCCATGAGCTCGCAGACCATGCTCTGGAATTCGTATATCGCCTGAAGCGTCCCCTGGCTGACCTCTGCCTGATAGGGCGTGTAGGCCGTGTAGAACTCGCTGCGTCGGATCAGGTGGTCGACGACGGCTGGGACGTAGTGGTCGTAATAGCCGGCGCCGGCAAAGCAAACGAGGTGCTTACTCTCGCTCGCTATCCCTTGCAGCGTTTCCACGGCCTCCCATTCCGATAGTGCCGGAGGAATCTCGAGAGGCTCTGTGCGACGAAACTTTTCGGGTACGACTGCGAGCAATTCGTCTTCGGATGAAACCCCGATGGTGCGGAGCATCTCCTGACGATCCGCTTCCGAATGAGGGATGAAACTCATCTTATAAGATCGCTTTTCTTAAGTTGTGACTATGGTGGCCGATCGACTCCGTACGCTGAGGCTACTCGATCAGAGCTTTGTAAGCATCGGGGCTCAGCATGTCGTCCAGTTCGGACGGGTCATTGAGCCTGACCTTCACCATCCAACCGTCGCCGTACGGGTCTCGATTCACGATGGCGGGATCGTCCGCCAACGCGTCGTTGACGGCTACGACTTCGCCGCCGACCGGGATGTACAACTCCGAGACCGCCTTCACAGCCTCGATAGTTCCGAAGGCCTCCATCTTTGCGTAAGTACTGCCGATTTCGGGCAACTCGACGAAGACGATGTCGCTCAGCTCGCCCTGCGCGTAATCGGTGATGCCGACGACGATCTCGTCGTCACTCGTGCGCAGGACATACTCGTGCTCCTCGGTGTAGAGCAGGTTGTCCGGGACCTGTGCGTCAGCCATGATTCCTCCAGCATGTAAAAAAGCTCGGTTGGGTTCTATAGTCGGCGCGTCACTATATCTGGCCGAGAATGGCGCCGTCAAGGTACCGGCAGGACCGTGTCCAAACCCGGTGCTGCCGGGATGTTGGGGTCCCGGGTACGGCCCTCGCTGTCAAAAGAAAGTCTTGCTCTCAGCGGCAGATAGCCCTAGCTTTGCGGAAAGTGGCACGCGGCCTAAACTGCTGCGCCGCAAGACCTTGGTGCCCTCGGCAATACTCTAGCGAAAGGAGGTGGTCCAGTGTCTGTTGAATTACCTGGCCAACCGGCACGGGCAAGCGACTGCCTCGAGGTGGTGTAGGCTTGTAGTCAGGCCATTGACCGGGCTTCTAACCCGGCGACGCCGTGAGGCGTTGCGCCGGTTGAGCCAGACGACCGGCCGTTTCCCAGCATCAGGGAGGCGGCCGGTTCCTTTGTTGGGAGTGTCGATTAATAGAGCATTAGAACATTAGAACATTAGAACATTCGAAGTTGAAGTGTGTGGGGTGAGAGAAGGCCCCACTTCCTGATTCAATTGCTCTATTGCTCTATTATTCTACTGCTCGACATTCCCACCTCCGTCTTCCCCTTGCTTGTAAATCCGATACGTGGGGTACGCGAAGTCGATGGTCGGCTCCTCCGCAAAGCGGTCGAGAATCGCTTCGCTGATCCGGTCGGTCAGCGACCGGCGGCGCCGGGCGGGTGTGAGGTTTCTGATCGTCAGGAGGATGCCGGAGTCGGCGATCTCGGTGTAGACGATGGGCGCCGTGGAGCCGAGGCGGAAGGCATACTCGCGTTCGAGCGCCTCGAAGCCGGCGCGCAGGTCCGGAACGATTTCTTCGTACAGCTCCATCGCCACGTCTCGCATGATTTGGCGAGCTTTCTTCCAGTCGCTCTCGAAGGTGACGAGGATTTGGATCTCCTGCCAGACCAGCGGGTTTACGGTGGCGGACGAGATGACGTTCTTGTTGAGGAAGACGCTGTTGGGGACCGTGACGATGCGCCCTGTGGATTGCAGAGCGTGGACCAGCGGCTCTCCCACTTCCAGCAGGGTTGTCTTGAGTAGCCCGATGTCGATGACGTCGCCGATGACGCCGTCCACCACGACTCTGCTTCCGATCTCCACACCTCGCCGCGAATTGACGTAAATCCACCCCGCCAGACTGCGCACGACATCGGCGAGGGCGATAGTGACGGCGGCCGCGATGAGTCCGAGAACCGTACCGATGTCTGCCAGCGCCAGGTTCTCCGCGAATAGCGTGACGCCGGCGACGACTAGCGCGATCCAAAGGGTATAGGTGACGACCTTACGCAGCTGGTGTCGTTGGTTGACGTCTTCGATGTGCCCCTCGATCCCGCGGCGGATTACCCGAGATAGTCCGTATAAGGCGAGGCCGAGCAGAAGAAAGATCGCCAGCTTCTCGAGCGAACCTCCGGACGTGATGGAGGCCCACAGGCTGTCCAGCACGGACCCGAGTCTGGATGCGCTCTCTTGCGCCGCCCGCTGGGGAGGTGTTTGTATGCTGAAGACGTTCATGGTATTGCCAATATGGGCACCTCTGTGTGGAACGCGCCACCGGCGCGGGCCCCGCATCTTCGTAGAACCTAGTGGATCGAAGAATGGGCGACGAGCGTCCCTCACAGCCTGGCCGCGTTCAGGTACTTGCAGCCTTCGCGGCGATCTACCTCATCTGGGGATCGACGTACCTCGCCATTCGTTTCGCTGTCGAGACCTTACCGCCGTTCTTGATGACCGGCGTACGCTTCGTTGCTGCCGGGCTGGCGATGTACCTGTGGGCGCGCCTTTCCGGAACGGCGCGGCCGACACGCTCGCAGTGGGCGGCCGCCACGCTCGTCGGCGTGCTCATGCTGCTATTCGGCGTCGGCATGGTATCGTGGGCCCAGCAGCGGATCCCCTCGGGGGCGGCGGCGTTGATCGTAGGTGTGGGCCCGCTCTCGATGGTGCTGGTCGACTGGCTGTTCTTCAGAGGCCCTCGACCCGACGGCAAGATGATCACCGGCATCATGCTGGGCTTCGCGGGCGTAGCCCTACTCATCGGGCCCGAGCAACTGGCGGGCGCCGGGCGGATCGACCTGGTGGGCACCGGTGTCATTCTCTTCGGTACCGTCACCTGGTCGTTCGGCTCACTGTACTCCCGCGGCCCGCACCTGCCCAAGTCCCCGGTGCAAGCGATCGGGATGGAGATGCTGGCTGGCGGAGTCGTTCTACTGATCGTCGGCACCCTCGTCGGCGAGTGGGGCACCCTGGAGTGGGATGCCGTCACGACGCGCTCGCTCCTGTCCGTCGGATACTTGAGCCTGTTCGGCTCGGTCATCGCCCTCGGTGCCTATCTGTGGCTGATGCGTCACGTTTCTCCCGCCCGTGTCACCACACATGCCTACGTGAACCCGATCGTCGCGGTCTTACTTGGTTGGGCGCTGGCGGATGAAGCACTCACTCCGCGGATTCTCATAGCCTGCGGGATCATCGTGCTTGGCGTGGTGACGATCACCGCAGGGAAAGAAGCGCCAGCCGAGATGGAACATGGATAATTTGGGGAGGTTCGAAGTTGAAGTGTGGAGGTCGCTCGAAGGACCAACTTCCCAATTCTATTGCTCTATTGATCTAGTGCTCGACATTCCCAATCCAGATCGAGATTCCGATTCAACTCCCCGGAAGCGTCTCGTCCTCCCTGACCCGAGCGGCGATCCCAACCCCGGTAAACCCATAGGCTACGGCGAAGAGAAGTCCCGTGTAGTTAAAGACCGCCCAGGGTAAATACGAAAGCGTGGCGACGCCGAGCGTCGCCGCCATGAACACGCCGGCCGCGGACCACGGGATCAAGGGGACCACCACGGTGCCGCTGTCTTCCAGGGTGCGGGAGAGGTTCTTAGCTGCAAGCTCGCGCTGCCGGTAGGCCGGCGCGAAGAGTTCGCCGGGCAAGAGTATCGTCAGGTAGCTGGAGCCCGTGATGATCGCCGTGAACACCGTCGAGCCGACGGTCGCTGCCACGAGTTGGCCGGTGGTGCGGGTGGCGCGGAGCAGGTGGCTGAGCGCGAGATCAAGCAGCCCGGCGCGGCTGGCGATCCCGGCGAACGAGAACGCTGCGAAGACGATGAGGGTGACCTCCATCATCGGTCCCATGCCGCCCCGCGATAGCAGGTTGTCCACCGCCGGATCCCCGGTGTTTGCGACGTAACCTGTCACCATGGCATCCAGCACACCGGAAAGAGCCTCGCCCTGGACGATCACGGCGATGGCGGCCGCCGCCGCGGCTGCCAGCAGAATACCCGGGACCGTGGGCTTCTGACGAATGGCGAAGTACAGAACCACCGGGAGAGGCAGGAGCACCCATGGGTTCATGACGTAGGCGCCGTCCAGCGTCTCGAGGATGGCAGCGACCCTATCGGGCGACGCTGCACTCCTGCTGCTCAGACCGACGATCAGGTAGACGAGGAGGCCCAGCGTCCACGCCGGTAGAGTCGTCCACAGCATGTGACGGATATGGTCGAACAAGTTCGCCTGGGCGGCTACGGGCGCCAGGTTCGTCGTGTCGGAGAAGGGCGAGAGCTTGTCGCCGAAGTAAGCCCCGGCGACGACGGCGCCAGCGGCGGCACCCAAAGGCACGCCGAGCCCGGCGGCCACGCCCATGAGCGCAATGCCCATCGTGCCCACCGTCCCCCAAGACGTGCCGGTGAACAGCGAGATGAGCGAACAGAGTATACAGGCGGTAACCAGAAAGAACTTCGGCGAGATGGTGTGCATGCCGAGGCGCACGAGGTACGGGATCGTGCCCGCGGCGATCCACGAGGCGATGAGCGCGCCGACGCACACCAGGATCAGCACGGCCGGCAGTGCCTTGGCGATCCCCTCGATGATCCCCGCCTGCAGCTCTCCCCACGAGTACCCCAGTCGTACAGCGACCAGACCCGCGATGGCGGCGGCGACGATCAGCAGGATCTCGATGCGCAGGCGATAGATGCCGTATCCCACGCCGAGCAGGATGGCCATCGAGATGAATGGAAGGAACGACTCGAACGTTGTCGGCTTTCTAGTAGACATCGATCAGCCGTGTCGGATCCAACGCACCAGCTCGGGAACGGTCGGTCGCTTGCCGGTCATCAGCAGACCGACCCGGTATATACGTCCGCCAATCCAGGCGACCAGCAGGATCGTGGCGATCTGCAATGCGAAGATCAACGGGATCTCCCACAGTTCCACCGAGCCCAGCACGTAGCGGGCTATGAAGAGCACCGGGGTGAAGAATGGGATCCACGAGAGTATTGCGGAGGCCGTGCTGGTCGGAGCCTCTAAAACGATGGGGATGACCAGGATCGGCACGATCACCAGCATGGTCACCGGGAATTGGAGCTGCGATGCCTCTTGCTCGGTACTGGCGATGGCGCCCACCGAAGCGTACATGCCGCCGTAAAGGAAATAGCCCGTGAGAAACAGGCCGAGGAACAGGATGAGGGTGTCCGGTCCCACCGGAATATTCTGCAGGAATTCGACACCCGCGAGCGCTTGAGCGCTGGCGACGTAGACCAGGGCCAGCGCGATGAAGGTCAACCAGACGGCCATTTGCGTTAGACCGACGGCGCCGACCCCGAGGATCTTTCCCAGCATCAGTTGCCACGGGCGTAGGCTCGACAGAATGATTTCCACCGTCTTGCTCGACTTCTCCGCGACGGCGGCGCGCAGCATCATCGCTCCGTAGAGCAACACCACCATGTAGATGGTAAGCGCCAAAATGTGAGCGGCGATGACCGACTGACCTTCCTCGCGGGCCGCCCCCTCTTCGGTGACCCGATATGTGTCGAGGTCGACTGAGCGCGTGAGCCTGTCGGCGGCCTCGGGCTCGAGCCCCAATGCCCGCGCCTGCACCCGCTGCGCGGCTTGTGTGGCGGCGGGCTCCAGGGTCCCGTTCACCAGTGACGGACCGATGTCGCGGGCCCAAAACTCTATCTCTCCTCCGTCAAGCAGGTCGGGAGGAACGTACATGTAGCCGGAGATTTCTTCGGAAAGGACCTGTGCCTGAAGGGCTTCCCTGGCGGATTCGCTGTCGCCGCTGGGCGGCGGACGGTAGTGGACCCGCTCCTCTACGAACGCGTCGGTTCTCAGCAGCTCGGCGGTAAATTCGCCGGTCTCGTCGACCACACTGATCTCGATGACGCGCTCAGCGCTGCGGACGGCCAGCAGGATAGGAAGCGCCATGGCGGCGACGAGCAGGACCGGGGCCAGGATGGTCGTCACGATGAACCACTTGCTCCGAACCCGGGCGAGGTACTCTCGACGGAGGACCGCGATGAGCTTACTCACGGGCCCTCGACACGAAGATCTCGTGGAGCGACGGCTCGCTGACTTCGAATCGGTTGACGGTCGCCCCGGCGCGGACGGCGGCCTCCAGCAATTGCTGCGGCTCGACGCCTTCTCTCAGTGAAACTGCTACGTGCGTGCCTCGGTCCTCCACGCTCGCGACCAGCGAAGGGTCCTTGAGCAAGCCGTCCTCGGCGTCGAGGGAAAGTAAGATTTGCCGATGTCCCTGCAGCCAGGCTTCCCTCTTGATATCGGACAACGACCCGTCGAGCACCTTGCGAGCGTCCTTGATCATCACGACACGCTCGCAGAGACGCTCGGCTTGGTCCATGTTGTGGGTCGAGAACAGAACTGTGGCGCCACGGTTCCGTTGCTCGAGGACGATCTCCTTCAATATGTCGACGTTCAGAGGGTCGAGGCCCGAGAATGGCTCATCCAGTATGAGGAGATCGGGCTCGTGCAGAACAGTTCCGATGAACTGTGCTTTCTGCTGCATCCCTCGGGACAGATCTTGCACCTTCTTGTCGGCCCAATCGCCCAGATCCAGGCGCTCGAGCCATTCGGTGGCCCGCTCGCTTGCCAGATGCCGTCGCATCCCCTTCAGCTCGCCCAGAAAGACGAGTAGCTCCAGCACCTTCATCTTGGGATAGAGCCCACGCTCTTCGGGCAGGTAGCCTACGCGGTCCCGGGTCTCGGGGGTCAGCGTTCCGCCCAGCACTCCGACCGAACCGCGGTCGGCACCGATGATGTCGAGGATGATCCGGATCGTGGTGGTCTTGCCCGCCCCGTTCGGTCCCAGCAAGCCGCAGATCGTGGAGCGCGACACGTAAAGATCGAGGTCCTCCACCGCGACCTTCTCGCCGTACGCCTTGTAGATGCCGTCTAGGCTGATTGCTGGGCCGTTCTGGTCACTCATAGCGCTGCGATGCTACTTCTCCAGCAAATTCCCTGCAACCCCACCCCTCCTACTCCCACTCGTACTCGTTATCGTACTCGTTATCGTACTCGTACTCCTACTCCTAATCCTAATCCTAGTCTCCCCCTCTTCCTGTAGGGACCGATTACGAGCAGGAGTACGATTACGAGTAGGATTAGGAGTGAGAGTAGGACTAGAAGTAGGAGTAGGAGTAGGAGGGATTAGGATACCCTTTACGGAGTCATTCGGCTAGCTTCACATCCGTGCACGAGACGGCCCTGATAGTGGAACTCTTGGTCGTCGCGATCCTGGTCGCGATCGTGGTGAAGTACGTCCGGCTGCCCTACACGATCGCCCTCGTCTTCGCCGGCGTCGGCGTCGGTTTCCTACCGGTGGTCCCGGCGTTCCCGGTCGATCCCTCGTTGTGGCTGCTGCTCTTTCTGCCGCCGCTGCTCTTCGAGGGCACGATCAACATGGACCTCGAGCTGCTCAAGCGTTACGCGACGCCGGTGGGGCTCCTCGCGTTCCTGGGCACGCTCATTTCGGTGGCCCTGCTGGCGACGATCTTCCACTACCTGCTCGGGCTGCCCGTCGCCCTGGCCACGCTGTTGGGCGTGATGCTCAGCCCCACCGATCCCGTCTCGGTGCTGGCGCTGTTCAAAGAATATGGGGTGGCGCGCGGACTCCAGACCGTCGTCGAAGGCGAGTCGGTGTTCAACGACGGCGTGGCCGTTGTGCTGTACATCCTCGTGCTCCATGTGATTGGCGGTGAGCCG
>Ga0209536_100005713_pt1 | contig 19257 bp, 16 predicted proteins | sample DeeMarSeWOR28_12_FD_187461 | JGI IMG/M metagenome (GOLD analysis project Ga0209536, IMG submission 187461) | Marine sediment microbial communities from White Oak River estuary, North Carolina - WOR-2-8_12 (SPAdes) (version 2) | ecosystem: Environmental > Aquatic > Marine > Intertidal zone >... | reverse complement strand
GCGATTCGGATGCGCAACTGGTCCTCGCCCAGAAGCGAGACCATCTTGGCCTTCTCGGCCTCATCCATCGTCTCCACATCCGGATGCCTTCTGGTCAATTTTACCTGGTTCCTGGTGCTGGGCATCCGGCAGAAAACACTGAAAGAATTCATCCCGGGAGTTGCGGTACCCTGGGGGCAGCTCCTGCGGAATTTTGGCTGGTCTGCTTTCGCCGGATCCCTTTGGTTCATGCAGTTCTTTTTCTATGGGCTGGGACACGTCTGGATGGGGAACTTCCAGTTCGTCAGCTGGGTACTGCATATGTCCATGCTGATCTTTTTCAGCTATATTGTGGGAGTGATCATGAAGGAGTGGAAAAATGTCCGTCCCCTTACGTATTTTATCCTGGTCCTTTCCCTGGTGATCCTGATTGCGTGCCGTTGTGGAACCCCCTTGATAGAATATTAGGCCAAGACGTCGGGCGTGCGGCCAACAATGTTGTGGTAGCAATCAAAAGCTTTGTTGCCAGCGGGGGATGGGGGGACCGGCTGGAAAATATTTTACGCAACCTGGTTTTTGCGCTCTTGCATTTACCCAATAGCACATTTCTGGATATTTCTTGTCTCTTACGCAATAAATCTAAGGATGAGAACAATAAGATTATGCGTCGGGAAATACTTGATGTCATCGAAAATGAAACTGCGCGTCAGTTCTGGTTGCACGATTATGACGCTTACGGGAAAAATGAACTAAGTCCCCCGATCAACAAACTCGGCAAACTTCTACTTTCTGATACCGTCTCACTGATGTTGTCCCAGCCTGAAAACCGGTTCGACTTTCGAAAGATCATGGACGAAGGAAAAATACTGCTCATTAACCTTGCAAATATGGATACAAACGTTAAGCAGGTTTTAGGATGTTTCATCTTATCCCTTTTACACCTTAATGCATTGAGCCGAAGCAGCGTACCCATCGAAAATAGGCGGCAGTTTCATATCCATTGCGATGAAAGCCACCAGTTTATTATGACCGATGCGCTTGAAAGTCTTATCGCGGAGACAAGAAAGTACCTTGTAAGCTTATCCCTATCCCACCAATATTTAAGTCAGTTCGGAAAAAAAAAGACGGATGCGCTCTCCACCGTGGGCTCCTCTATAATCTTTAAGGTAGACAAACGAGATGCTCAATATCTAATAAAGGACCTTCAGGAAAAAGTTAAGGTGGAAGAGCTTGTCTCTTTGGGAAGAGGGGAGGCCATAGCGAGGGTAGGCAAAGACATTGTACGAATTAGGACCAGACCTCCATTAAAGCCTCCAGTGCCGAACTTTAAAGATCGTATTATCAGAGAGTCCCGCAAAAAGTATTACAAACCCGTGCACGAGGTTAAGCAATTAATCAGGCGCCGCAACGACCGATGGAAAAAGCCCTTTTCGCCGCTTACCCCATCATTTGCTGAAACAGGCCACGGTGATTTCGAGGAGTTTGTCTATGATGAGTTCTGATAGCAATCTTAACGCGGCTGGAATCATCCAAGAGGTATTTGAACTTTTAGATGAACAATACCTATACCAATTTATAGACAAACGCATCGAGCAAGCCACTGCGGACTTTAAGTTCGAACAAAGGGATACGATGACACACGATGTATTTATTCACACCATCGGTGACTATTTGCACCACATCTACAAAACCGGATTCTGGATCCGGCAAATAATGTCTATCGCACAGGCACGGGCTGAAGCCATGGCCTTGCTGGAAAAATATTATCCGAGTCCGCACTCCTGTGGTTATGAAACCGCCTTTTTAGACGTATTAAATTCCAAACTGTACGGGATCGAATTCATCCTAACCGAGATAGCAGAAATAATAAAAGCTGCAACCAGAAAAAAACACATAAAATGGGTATACTTTAGCCGAATAATCCCGTTAGATTGGTCTGTAAGGTGCCAGATAGCTGAAATACTGACCAAACGCTGGGCACCTTTCCTGCCCCCCAACTTATCTCAATGTTTCCCGGCTCAGCTTGCCGATGAGCTGCCCAATCTGATCAATGCTATTCGTTTTACAGAAGATACGGTTAGAATAAGGTGGAGCGCTGTCTTTGATTGGGACTCAATTTGAAACTCTCAAACCAATTCTGCCGCTATTTTGTCAGAGTAAAAGGAATAGAGTCTAAAGAATTCATGGCTCATATTTTCAATAAATGAGCCCTGAATTCAAACAATAAGGCAGAAAAATGAGGAAGACATCAGAAAAAATCAAAATTTTTCGGAATCTTTTTGCCGGTCTGACTGATGTATTCGGTACATATTCTCCTGAAACTGGGCGTGCATGGCAGGTGAAAGAACCGGTCACAAATAATACCATTCTTGCACATCTCAAAGGTGAACGCCCCTACGGTGTTTATCTGCTCTGCGGTGATCGCACAAGGGCCATCGCAGTTGATTTTGACGATTTAGATCCCATCCCACCAATGGAGTTTGTAAACACCGCCCAACACTATCGTCTGCCTGCTTATATTGAAACCAGCAAATCCAAGGGATTTCATGTCTGGATTTTTTTCACTGAAAAGGGTGTGAAGGCTCTAAAAGCTCGGGTGGTAGTCAAACACATTCTGGAGGAAATCGAATATCCGCAGGTCGAGATATTTCCCAAACAAAATTACCTGGGCAACGGAGCTTCATTTGGTAATTTTTTAAATGCTCCACTTTTCGCTGGCTTGGTTCCTTTGGGGAAAACTGTCTTTATTGACCCGCATACACTCGATCCATATCCGAATCAATGGGTGTTCCTTGAATCAGTAGAGCGAGTTGAAGAACAGGTACTGGATGAAATCATAGAAGTTAACAACCTATCCGTTCCCCAAAATCAATCCAAACCATTACAACGAGTTTCACGCCATGGGGGCGGGGACCTGAATCGGTACAGCTTACCTATCTGCGCACAAAAGATGCTTCAAAACGGTGTTTCCCAATATCAGCGAGTTAGTTGCTTCCGGTTAGCGGTCCACCTCAAAAGGATAGGTTTGCCATTTGAGCTCACAGTTTCAGCACTCATGACATGGGCTCAGAAAAATCAGCCGATTAATGGCAAAGGGGTGATCACTGAAGGTGAAATTATTGAGCAGATAAAATGCGCATTCAACAAAGACTATCGAGGCTTTGGTTGTGATTCGGAGGCAGTGGTGGCTTTTTGTCATTCTGATTGCCCTATTCATAAACGAAAATAAAATTTGAGTTTAAAGTAAAATAGGAATTTAAAAAATAATAAATAAATCAGCAAGTTATTGACAAAAATAGATTGTGTGATATGATGCTGCCTGAAAAAAACCAAGACATCAAAATCCTGACAGTCCAGGAAGTCGCAGACATTCTCAGGGTTCACCGTTCAACTGTCTCACGATTTGCGCAGTCTGGTGAGCTAAAAAGCTACCGAGTCGGCAACCGAAGACTATTCAAGATTGACGATGTCTGGGCGTTCTTTGAAAATCAGGTTGCAAGGGAATATGCCTCTGGAAAGGAGATCTGATCATGGCAACCGTTGTGATTGATAAACGCAAAACTAAAAGAGGCATAAGTTATAGGGTACTCTATAAAGACCCGCTGACGTTCAAATCCAAGTACCACAAAACCTGCCGTAAATATAAGGATGCACAGTCTGAGGCAAGCAAGTTGAGAAACCTCCTTGATAATGGCAAGGTCCCAGAATCCCCGAAGAAACGGATCAGTTTCCTGACATTTTCTGAAGTAGGGGTATCGATAAAAAAAGTCTGGAAACAGAAACTTCTCGAAGGTGACCTTAGCCATGTAACCTATGATGGCTATATCCTGAGGTTGGATCTTCTGAATCAGGTTTTTGGTTCACGGCTTCTTTGCGATATCACTGAAGCTGAAATCAAAGCCTTCAGGGTAGAACAGCTTGAGGAGCAATCAGCTGTAACATCAAACCGGAACCTGTTCATATTGAAGCAGGTATTCAAAACTGGACTGCAGCTGAAGGCTGTCCGCATAGATCCAGCTAAAGACATCAAATATCTTAGTGAAAAGGCCCACGAGCGAAATAGTTTCTTGGAACCTTACGGAATTGAAAAGCTAATTGTTGCAAGCCAAAAGACGAGGGCTAAATTCTATATGCCTGCGCTTATATACCTTGGCGCTGAACATGGTGCATCCAAGCAGGAAGCTCTTGGTCTTAGATGGAAGGACATCACCTTTGATTATAAGGATACGGGCCTGATCCGACTTTTCAGAACTAAAAATACACATGAACGGACTGAATTTTTGATGCCAAGAACACGGAAAGCCTTACTCGACTGGCAAGCTCATATAGAATGGATGCGAAAACGGAAGAGGATTAAGCCTATTGAAAATGTATTTGTCTTTTGCAGGATCAATGGCACACCTATCAAAAGGTTTGATAAAGCCTGGAGAAATGTATTAAAAATTGCAAGTATGAATGATTTCCATTATCATGATCTGAGACACACGTTCTGCTCAAATCTGATTCTCTCAGGCTCAGACCTTAAAGAGGTCAAGGATATGATAGGCCACAAAGACTTATCGACAACTGACAGATATTCGCATCTTACAGCGGTGCATAAGAAACAAAACCAAGAGAGACTTGCTGAACACTATGCACAATAGATTTTCAAATTGGTACCTATTTGGTACCTTTTTCAAAATTCAAAAAAATAAGCGGGAAAGCAATTTCGTTAACCCGCTTGTTTCATTCCAAAAAATGGTCGGGGCGAGAGGATTTGAACCTCCGACCCCTTGAACCCCATTCAAGTGCGCTACCAGACTGCGCTACGCCCCGACATAAACAACCTCTCTACCACCTTGGTATTTTTATGTCAACATATGATGAATTCGCAAAAGGTCAAAGTCAGTAGATATTTTGTAATTTGTATTTCTTTGAAATTTATGTCAAATGAAATCTAACCCGTCATGAATATCGAATCAAAACCATTGACGATCCCTCCACGGCTTAAAGTCGGCGACACCATCGGTATTGTCGCTCCGGCCGGTCCCTTTGATCGCGATAAGTTTGACCTTGGAATTCAGATTCTGAAAAGAATGGGCTTTGAGGTTTTTATTCCTGAACGCCTCTTTGAGTCCAAGGGATATTTGGCCGGACCCGATCTTCATCGGGCAGCGTTGGTCAATCAGCTTTTTGCGGATGCATCCATAAACGCGATTATGTGTGCCAGGGGCGGGTATGGGTCGATGCGACTTCTTCCGTTGTTGGATTATGATATCATTGAAAACAACCCCAAAGTCTTCCTCGGATTTAGTGATGTCAGTGCGATTTTAGCGGTACTGCTCTCACGTTGCGGATTAGTAGGTTTTCACGGACCTATGGTGACCACCCTGGCCGATCTTCCCGAAAAAACTCTGCAATCATTGTCACACGCCATTTCCTCCGACGATACTCTTAAGATCAAGCTGAGCAATGGTGTAACGGTTAAACCCGGGTCTGTATCGGGGCCGGTCTGGGGTGGAAACTTGACGACGCTCTGCCATCTGGTGGGAACTCCGTTTGAGCCGAGTTTTAAGAATAAAATTGTCTTTTTGGAAGACCTGGGTGAAGCCCCGTACCGAGTCGATCGGATGCTTGCACACATGAAACTGGCGGGTTGTTTCGAGGGAGTGGCAGGACTGATTTTGGGATCGTTTAACGAGTGCGGGTCCATGCACGAGATTTGCGCTATCGTGGCAGACATCTTCGATGATTGCCAAATACCCGTTCTTGCCGGGCTGGATGCCGGCCACGGGACCAACAATTTGACGTTACCCCTGGGCATCAAAGCTGCTCTTGATGCCGACAGACACCTTTTGGCCTATCAACAGCCGGCGACGATCGGTTAAATGTCGGTCATCAGCTGTCAGCACCTGTTGTCGACACGACGCGCCGCCTTGTATGGCCGCGAGCGTCCAGTCTGATCAGAAAAGAAACTCTAAAAAGAGAATATCGAATATCGAATCATGAATGTCGAATATCGAAGGAATGTATTCTATCAATTTTAATAACGGCTGAGCGGCGCGAAACCATCCCTCAACATTCGACTCGGCTGAGCTCGTCGCAGGCTGCGATCTTTAGATCACGTCTTCAGCGTGATTCGCTTTTTACACGAGCGCGGCCTTCGCTATGATGCGCAAAATTAGAGCACTGAACATCGAATCTAAACACCAAAAACAACACACCAAACACTAGTAACCCATGCAAGACGTCGACATACTCATGCAGCAGGCGGTTTCCGAGAAGGTATTTCCCGGCGGGGTGCTGCTGGTATCCAAAGGGGGAACTGTCGCCTTCCACAAAGCCTACGGAATGGCCGATCTGGTTTCCCGCCGACGGATGCGCACCGAGACGTTGCTTGATTTGGCCTCTTTGACCAAACCCCTTGCTACCGCCCTGGCCATAATGATGCTGATCAAACAACAGAAACTTGATTTGGAACAGCATCTGGATGCCGTGTTACCGGCCTTTGTGGGCGACAACAAGGCGTCGATCAAGGTCAAGCATCTACTTTATCATAATTCCGGTCTTCCCGCTTACAGGGCCTACTTTAAAGACGTCGCGCATGTTCCAGCGCAGAAACGCAAAAATGAACTCCGCCGTTTGCTGGTCAACGAGCCCCTGGCTTATCCCATCGGTGAAACCGTGGTGTACAGCGACCTAGGATTTATGATTTTAGAGTGGATGATTGAGTACGTCAGCGGCCTGCGGCTTGATCAATTTGTATCCGAGAAGGTGTATGGCCCTTTAGGAATTGCAAATCTATTTTTTGTCGATCTCTATGCCCCACCGACAAAAGACGACTTTGCGGCGACCGAACACTGTCCCTGGCGCAATAAAATGCTGGTTGGTGAGGTGCATGATGAAAATGCCTATGCCGCAGGGGGCATACAGGGTCACGCCGGTCTCTTCGGCACTGCCACGGCTGTGCACTCGCTGCTGGTGGCCCTATTGGCGGCCTATAATCATGAAACTTCCAACACGTTCTTTCCAACGGATTTGGTTCGTTTATTTTTCAGGCGCTTGCCAAATAGCGACAAGGCACTTGGTTTTGATGCGCCGGCGGGTAAGAATTCGAGCAGCGGCAATTTTTTCTCACCAAACAGTGTCGGTCATTTAGGTTTTACCGGAACGTCTTTTTGGTTGGATTTAGATCGCTCCGTTATTGTCGTGTTGCTAACCAATCGAGTCCATCCCTATCGGGATAACGACGCCATAAAACACTTCAGACCGAAACTGCACGATGCGGTCATGAAACAGCTTCTGGGCATCATTTAGGTGTGTCGATTTAAAATTTACTTTTCCAATTTTCGTTCTTTTCACCTGCAGAGCATTTCGATGCGCATTTTAGGATCCGATTTCTAATTTTGTATGATTATTGCATATTACTTTGACACATTCACTTTTTTGATGATAATATCCTGTTTTAGTGATACAATGAAATTGACAATAATTTATTGATTTTCTTCTATTAAATTGGCAATCTACTTATTTAACGGGCACGTTTAGGTGCATCCAACGAGGTATTATGAATCTTTTTTTTGACGGAATTTTGGGATTTTTTTCCAACGATCTTGCTATTGATCTTGGGACAGCCAATACCCTCGTGTATGTTAAAGGCAAGGGTATTGTTTTGAGTGAACCCTCTGTGGTTGCAGTCAGTACCGGCAATAGATCTAAAAACCGGGTGTTGGCCGTAGGCCTCGAAGCGAAAAATATGTTGGGGAAAACACCGGGAAATATTCTGGCGATCCGTCCCATGCGCGATGGTGTGATTGCCGATTTTGAAGTGACCGAGGCGATGCTCAGACATTTTATACACAAGGTTCATAATCGACGTACGTTTGTGAGACCCCGAATTATTGTGGCGGTTCCCTCCGGAATTACTCAAGTCGAAAAACGTGCCGTTAAAGAATCCGCTGAATCCGCGGGCGCACGCGAAGTATTTCTCATCGAAGAGCCCATGGCGGCTGCAATTGGAGCCGGACTTCCGATTACGGAGCCTACCTGCAATATGGTGGTGGATATCGGTGGCGGTACAACCGAAGTGGCTGTCATATCTTTAAAAGGGATCGTTTACAGCCGATCTGTTCGTGTGGCCGGTGATAAAATGGATTCGGCCATCATACAATATATCAAACGCAAATATAACCTGCTCATCGGTGAACGTACGGCTGAAATGATCAAGACCACGATCGGCAATGCCTACCCCGATCCACAAAATCTGGAAACCATAGAGGTTAAAGGCCGTGATTTGGCTTCCGGCATTCCGAAGATTTTGTCGATTGATTCGGAGGAAATACGGATCGCCATATCCGAGCAAATTGATGCGATTGTTGAGACCGTGAAAATTGCATTGGAGCAGACTCCGCCGGAATTGTCCGCCGACATCGTCGACCGTGGTATTATCCTGACCGGTGGAGGAGCACTGCTCAAAAACTTGGACCGGCTGCTTCGGGAGGAAACCAGCCTGCCAATCACTGTGACCGAAGACCCCCTGTCAACAGTGGCATTGGGTTCGGGAAAAGCGCTCGATAATCTTGAAATTCTGAGAGAAGTTGTTATCTCCTAAGTTCCAATATTTCCGAGAAATTTCAAATATTCGATCAAACATTCCATCATTCCGTTATTCTCCGATCGCTAGCGGGATGAGCAAAGTGTATTATAGTTTATGTTATCCAAAAAGATGGTGCTCATCGTTGGCGTCATTGTTTTGATTGCCGTCAATATAATTGTCATCTCCATCAACAGTCGACGATACACCACCTTTGGTTTTGAACGAATCGCCATTTCATTTGTCGCCCCATTTCAGGAACTCGTCACCCGTTCGATTGATTTCATCCAAGGCATCTGGCAGCACTATTTTAACCTGGTCACTGTTTCAAAAGAGAATTATGAATTGAGGAAACGTCTCAACCAGGCAATGGAAGAGAATAACAAATGGCGAGAACTGGAGCTTGCCAATAATCGCCTCCGTGATTTGCTTAATTTTCAAAAACGTATTACCAAGCGGGTGGTTGCGGCCGAAGTGATCGGCAAAGATCCCTCCGCCTGGTTTAAAACCGTTATCATCGATAAAGGTAAAGCCGACGGACTAACCAAAGGCCTGCCTGTGGTGATGCCGGAAGGAATTGCGGGACAGGTGATTGAAGTATCCAATCACTATTCCAAAGTCATGTTGATTATCGATCGTAATAGCGCGGTGGATGCCCTTGTACAAAGATCCAGGGCGCGCGGGGTCATCAAAGGCGAGTCTGCGGATCGATGCCGCCTGAATTACGTACTGCGCAAACATGATGTGCGGGTCGGGGATACCGTTGTTTCATCCGGTTTAGACGACGTATACCCGAAGGGACTCCGTATCGGACGTATTTCAGATGTTGTCAAGCGTAATTCTGAAATTTTTCAAGAGGTCACCATTACACCGTTTGTCGACTTTGAGAAACTTGAAGAGGTTTTGGTGGTTTTAGACCTCCAAAAGCACGATTTGGTGAGCCAACAATGATATATTGTTACTATATCAGTGTTTGTCTTATTTTAGTCATTCTGCAGACCACCATAATGCCTCATTTACCCTTGCTGAACCGTTGTTATGATCTTTTAATTCCGTTTATCGTTTATCTCGGCCTTTCCCGCCCTGCCCGCGAAAGCATACCCTGTGTTTTATTTATGGGATTTATTATGGACAATCTTTCCGGCAGTCCTTTTGGTCTTTATATCACAACTTATCTCTGGTTATATGTCGGGGTTAGGGGAATCACCAAGATGCTGGAGGTCGGGAAACGCCTTCTAATCATTGCCCTGCTTGTTGTGACGGGCGTCCTGATCGAAAATTTTATTTTTTTTGCAACCTTCCGTATTTTGGGATCCCAAAGTCAATTAACCGCCGAAGCGTATCATCAGGTTGTATATCAGCTGATCTGGGCCATAGGCACGGGTCCCTTGATGCTGCTTCTTTTCAGAAATATGCAACGGCGTCTGGATGTGGGGTTAAAAGGGTTCTTCAATCATAAAGACAAGCGGAAAATTAACCTTCAAGCAACTGCACATGGGCAAATACTTAAAAACCGCTGATAATGACTGGTACCGGCAGCGTGTATCCGGTGCAATACTATGTGCATTGGCGGCCTTTGCGTTGCTCTTTCTAAGGCTAATTTACCTCCAGGTCATTATGGGGGAAGAGTATAGGCGGTTGTCGGTGAATAACAGCATCAGGCTGCAAAGTATCGAACCGCCCAGAGGTGTGATTTGCGATCGAAACGGCAAAGTTTTGGTGGACAATCGCCCCTCTTTTGATGTCAACATTATTCTCAAGGATGCTAGACCTCTCGAGGAAACTCTTTACAAGCTGGCAGAACATTTGGATGTGCCGCCACAGGAATTAAAGTCAAAGTTAAGCAAAAGCAATGGCATTTCCTCGTATAAGCCGATCCTGCTAAAGCAGGACATCGGCAGGAATGCATTGGCAACCATCGAGGGCCATAAATACGATCTCCCCGGTGTTGCTGTCAACGTGAAGCTCAGAAGGCACTATCTGAATTTACAGAGCGCCGCTCATCTGATCGGGTATTTGAGCGAAATTAATTCCGGTGAGCTTAACAGCGGAGAATATCCGGGACGCCGTCGAGGTGATCTCATCGGTAAGTTCGGTGCCGAAAAAGCATATGAAAATTTTCTGAGAGGAACTCGGGGTGGGCGTCAGGTTGAAGTCAACGCCAACGGTCAGGTGGTTCGTGTGTTAAAAACCGTTGACGCCAAACCCGGGCAAAATGTTTTTCTGACCATTGACGATGATTTACAGATAAAAACCGAGTCACTTTTGCAGGGTGTCGCGGGTGCTGCCGTAGCTATGGATCCTGCATCAGGGCGCATCTTGGCGCTGGTCAGCAGCCCGTCATTCGACCAAAATATATTTGTCGACGGTATGTCACATGACCAGTGGGATACCTTAGTTTCCAATCCTTTCAGACCCATGGAAAATAAAGCCATTCAGGGAGAATATCCACCGGGTTCAACCTACAAGATTATCACTGCCATAGCCGGATTAGAGGAAGCTGTCATCGATGATAGCTTTGAAGTTTTTTGTCCGGGGCATTACAGATACGGCAATCGTGTGTACCGCTGCTGGAAAAAAGGTGGACACGGAAACGTCGGTATTATAAAAGCGATAACCGAATCCTGCGATGTCTTTTTTTATCAAGTCGGCGAACGCCTTGGCGTGGATCGTCTGGCTTGGTACGCGAAAGCATGCGGGTTGGGTTCGCCCACCGGAATTAATTTAGATAAAGAAGCCGGTGGACTCGTACCCACGGCAGCCTGGAAAAGAAGTCGCACGGGAATCCCCTGGCAGAAAGGTGAAACCCTTTCGGTGGCGATTGGACAGGGTTTTAATTTAGCGACTCCTCTTCAGATGGTTGGTTTGACTGCCGCAATCGCAAATGGCGGTACGCGATACAAACCCATGATTCTGGAAACGATAGAATCGTCTGAGGGTGAGATTCTGTACAAGGGTAAACCGCAGGTGATCGGGAAGGTGCCGTTGAGCGTATCCACATTGGCGTATATCCGCCAGGGGCTGTGGGAAGTCGTCAACAGCGACCATGGAACCGCCCGGGGCAGCCGCCTGGACGACATTGAAATATGTGGGAAGACAGGAACCTCGCAGGTCATCAGTCGCAAGAAAGATGATACCATGGCCGAGGAAGACAGACCGGCACATCTTAGACCGCACGCCTGGTTTGTTGCATATGCACCTGCGCGGGCACCCAAAATAGCGGTGGCCGTTCTGGTTGAACATGGAGAGCATGGATCCAGCGCTGCAGCACCGGTTGCCCGGGAAATTATCAAAACCTATTTGCGGGAAAAAATTTCAGTATCTCGAAAAGTTGCGCAAGCAGCAGATTGGAAAGAAACGGTTGATTTCGGAACTCCATAAACATTATGGTAAACACAGCGTCTTGAAAGATTGCGCATTCAGCATTTAAAACAGTTTAAAAAACCAACCGTAAAGGCCATACGTGCAAAACGCTGGGCACGGATGCGCAATGATCAATGGCCTTCGGCATAACATCAAAACGTTTTCAATCGGCAACATATTTTTTTTGCTTGCCGTTGGTCCACTTTAGGAAATGTGATGTTTGATCGACGCCTTTTGCAAAATTTTGACTGGGGAATTTTGGGATTAACCCTTGCGCTCGGCAGCTTTGGATTGTTCATCCTTTACAGTGCGGTTTCGGCCGAGACCCCTGCGCCGCAAAAGATCATTTTTTTTAAGCAGCTGATTTGGTTTGCCTGCGCACTGGTTGCGATGGTGGCAGGTTTCTCCTTTAACTACAAACTGTTGGATCGATGGGGACAGCCCTTATACCTTGTTTGTATTTTACTGTTGATTTATGTTCTTTTTTTCGGCAAGTACATTGGCGGTTCGCGGCGATGGCTGATTATCGGACCCGTTTCCATACAACCGTCAGAGCTTATGAAAATTGCCATTATCATTGCTCTGGCGCGATACTATTCTAAAGACGCCAACACCAGGGGCTATACACTTAGAGAGCTTATCAAGCCATTTGCGCTCACGGTGATTCCATTTGTCCTTATCGTCAAACAGCCGGATTTAGGCACGGCCGGCCTCCTCCTGCTGATTGCATGCTCGATTACTATATTCGTCAAAATTGAACGGCGCGCGTTGATTTACCTTTTTGTTTCCTGCGCTGCTGTAGTTCCCCTGGTATGGTTTTTTTTGAAGGAATATCAAAAACGTCGGATATTGGTATTTTTGGACCCCGACCGCGATCCTCTGGGAGCGGGGTATCATATTATCCAATCCAAAATCGCCATCGGATCGGGAATGATTTCCGGCAAAGGCTTTTTAAAAGGCACCCAAAATGCATTATCGTTCCTTCCGGAAGAACATACCGATTTTATTTTCTCAGTTTTAGCAGAAGAATGGGGATTTATGGGATCGGTTTTTTTAGTTCTTCTATTTCTATTATTGATATTTTGGGGCCTTAATATCGCTCAGGGATGCCGGGAACCATTTGGAACGATTATGGCTGTCGGGATCACGTCTATGATATTCTGGCAGGTCATTATCAACATTGGTATGACGATGGGGTTGATGCCGGTTGTCGGTGTCCCGCTGCCATTTATCAGCTATGGGGGATCGTCGGTTTTGACCACCGCGATCGGCATCGGGTTGCTGATGAATGTGAGAATGCGGCGTTTTCAGCTGGAATGAAACCTTCGCGAGCTGGACACCCACAGCATAAAATTCCATTACGAATCTTGACAGTACAACCCAAATTGAGCGATAACACGCCTTAGGGTTTTCTTGGCTTAATTTTGGTTCTGGATTTCCAGGAAGGGTATCGAAAACAATGAAAAAAGAAAAAAGCGCAGATAGGATATCGACCTTTATTGGCGCCGATGCCAGTATAGATGGTCATATTGAATTTAAGGGAACCATCAGAGTGGATGGTACCGTTAAAGGTAAAATTTCCAGCAACGGTGGTACGGTTATCGTCGGTGAAAAGGCGCTTGTCGATACCGAGATGTCTGTTGGCGTGGCCGTTATTATGGGTGAGGTCAAGGGCTCCATCGATGCCAATGAACGCATCGAAGTGTACCCTCCCGGTCGTATAGGCGGCGATATCCAAACCCCGGTGATATCGATTGAGCCGGGGGGGATTTTCAATGGAAGCTGTGTGATGAAGGCCCAAAAAGAATCACCAGGGAAGCTGTCGCCCTTTGCCAAAAAGCGCTCAACAGATGAGGAGTCTAAACCAACTAACAAAATAGAATAGGGCAACAACCCGCCGCTCGCCGACCTGAACTCCAGCGCTGCGAAATTCGGTCATTAGGCACAGCCGCATTCTCCGCTGCTCACCCGGACCAATGCAATCTAATCCTCGCTTTTCCTTAATAATCCAATCCACTTACACGCCATCCTGTTTATAAGGACCGAAACACAAAAATTTGTAAAAAACCTTTGACAATTTATGATGCGTGATGGTATAGACCGCCGCAGTCGATTCTCGGCTCGCTGGCACTATTCAGAAAAAATTCACATGTATGGCGTTGGGCGAACCAGACAGGCGAAATCAATAGATTTCTTCTGAGTAAAAAGCCAGGTACTCAAAGAAGTGCCTAAAATGCCTAAAGTCAAACGTGCCTAAAGTTAAGGTATTATGTCGATTTCAAATTGATGTACAGCCTCAAATTTAGGCAATTTAGGCATTTTGCATTTTAGGCAATTCTTTGAGCCGCGATATTTGCACATGCAATTCGTTTCAGGCGCATGCCATAAAAAGCCCAAACGAAATTTGCAGGGATAATTTTTTTTGTGGAGGGAGGTCCTATTCATGAAAATCTCTGGTCAATGCCGGAACGGGTTTCCTTTACTTGTTTGCCTGCTTGCGCTCACACTTCTTTTTTCACCGACAACCACCCTGGGGGCATCCGAGGGGTCGGGAGGCGGTGGCGTAACCGTAACACCTGACGGATCAATCATAATTCAGATCGTCAATTTCCTGTTCATTATTTGGGCCCTAAACATACTGTTGTACAAACCCATTCGTAAAATTTTGATTCAACGCAAAGACAAAGTAGACGGCCTTGAGCTTTCGATTGAAACCTCTGCCAAGGATGCGAAAGAAAAAGATGATGCTTTCGCCGCTGGTATCAAAGAAGCGCGGGCTCTCGGTTTGAAAGAGAAGGATGCCTTGTTGCAGCAGGCTGAGGATGAAGAACGCAGGATTCTTGACGAACTCAATCAAAAAGCCCACGCGGAGTTGATTGAAGTTCGTGACAAAATTGCAAAAGACGCTGAGGCTGTAAGAGATAGCCTGCAAAAAGAAGTTGATAATTTTGCCGGCCAAATTAGTGAAAAGATTTTGGGGAGGATAGTTTAATGAAGATTTTTGGTGCTGGGCGGTCGCATCGTTCGATTAAAACGATAGCGGTCACATTATCTTTCATCCTGGTGTTCTGCATAGGATCATTTGCAACCGCTCTTGGCGCATCCGGTGAAGGCGGCGGATCTAAAGGATGGATCGCAACGGATACGTTTCGGGTAATGAACTTCCTCGTTTTGGCCGTTGGTCTTTTCCTTATATTGCGCAAGCCGTTGACACAGGCCTTGAGCTCACGCATCAGCGGGATTAAAGATCAACTGGCAGAGTTGGAAGAACAAAAAGCAGCCGCCGAAAAACAGCTGGCGGAATACAATCAAAAATTATCCCAACTGGAAAAAGAGGCGGACAAGATTGTTGCGGATTATATCAAGCAGGGCAACGAGGCCAAAGCGCGAATTTTAAAAGAGGCTGAATCAGCCGCTGAAAAGCTCCAAGCGCAGGCTCATCGCAATATCGAGCATGAGTTTGAGCAGGCTAAGTTGAAACTCCAAGCGGATATCCTCGAAAAGTCGCTGATAAAGGCTGAAGCAATTATAGAACAAAAAATATCGGGTGAAGATCAGGAAAGACTCGTTGATGAATATCTGAAGAAGGTGGTGGCAGGATGAAAAATTTGACGATTGCACGGCGTTATGCCAAGGCACTTTTGCTGATCAGCAAAGAGGACGGTCAAACCGAAACTTACAGAGAGGAATTGGCCGGATTTGCCGAACTTTTGGATAAGCAGCGATCCCTTGAGCAAGCAATCACGAATCCGCTTTATGATGCGGCAGGACGAAAGAAAGTCCTGGAGACCGTCATTGACAAACTTAGTCTTTCGACGGTCATGCGCTCGTTTTTAATCCTGCTGTTTGACAAGGGGCGTTTCGCACATTTGGCCAATGTTAACGACTTTTATCAAAAATTGGCGGATGAATTGAAAGGGATTGCGCGAGCCAATTTGGTTTCGGCCACCGAGCTATCATCCGAAGTTGTTGAAAAGATTCGTTCAACCCTGTCCGATAAGACAGGTAAAGATATCATTCTGGAGGTTGAACAGGACCCGAGCCTTATTGGCGGAATTGTCACTCGGATCGGAGATCTTGTTCTGGATGGAAGTATTAAAACACAATTACTCAATATGCGCGAATCATTAAAAAGGGGTGAAGGTGTCTAATGGAACTAAGAGCTGAGGAAATAAGTCAAATTATTAAGGAACAGATTACGGACTACGACAAGAAGGTCGAGCTGAGTGAAACAGGTGTCGTTTTGTCGGTCGGTGACGGAATTGCCAGAGTCTACGGACTTGAAAATGCGATGGCACTGGAACTCATAGAATTTCCGGGCGGCATTATGGGACTGGTGTTGAACCTTGAAGAGGACAACGTGGGTATCGCCATTATGGGCGAAGATATTCACATCAAGGAAGGCGACCTGGTTAAACGCACCGGACGAATTGCTCAAGTTCCCGTCGGTGAAGCTGTGTTGGGTCGGGTCGTCTCAGCAGTCGGGGAGCCTCTGGACGGCAAAGGTCCCATCGAAGCCACGGAGTCCAGACGGGTGGAGATGGTAGCACCGGGTGTTATTGCCAGAAAAAGTGTGCATGAACCGTGTTATACCGGACTTAAAGCGGTGGATGCCATGACTCCGGTGGGTCGGGGACAGCGCGAATTGATCATCGGCGACCGGCAGATCGGTAAAACCGCTTGCGCCATCGATGCCATTCTTGCTCAAAAAGACACGGATGTATACTGCATTTATGTGGCCTGCGGTCAGAAAAAATCAACGGTTGCCCAGGTCCACGCGGTGCTCGAAAAACACGGAGCCATGGAGTACACCACGATTGTGGCCGCGTGCGCCAGCGATCCGGCCACCTTGCAGTATGTTGCGCCCTATGCCGGATGTGCCATGGGTGAATATTTTCGAGACAACAAACAACATGCCTTGATTGTCTATGATGATCTTTCCAAGCAGGCAGCTGCCTATCGCCAGGTTTCACTGCTGTTGCGTCGTCCGCCGGGACGTGAAGCCTATCCGGGAGATATTTTTTACAATCATTCCCGTCTACTTGAGCGGGCTGCAAAGCTAAACGATGAACTTGGAGCCGGCTCGTTAACCGCCCTTCCGATAATTGAAACCCAGGCCGGCGACGTTTCGGCCTACATTCCAACCAATGTTATTTCAATTACAGACGGCCAGATTTACCTTGAACCGGGTTTATTTTTCGCGGGTGTCCGTCCGGCGATTAACGTGGGTCTCTCGGTATCGCGCGTCGGTGGTGCAGCTCAAGTAAAAGCCATGAAACAGGTAGCAGGTACGTTGCGGCTCGATCTGGCTCAGTACCGGGAACTCGAGGCATTTGCCGCTTTCGGCAGCGACCTGGACAAAGCCACTCAACGACAGCTGACTCGCGGGGCAAGACTGGTCGAAATTTTAAAGCAACCGCAATATCAGCCGCTACCGGTGGAGAAGCAAGTTACCATCCTATATGCCGGGGCTCGAGGTTTCCTAGATAAATATCCGATTGATGTCTTGGCTAAATATGAAGCCGGTCTTTACCCCTTCATAGAGGACCGATATCCCCAGGTTTTCTCAGAACTTAAAGAGAAACTCGAGATTACCGACGATCTGGAGAAGGCGATGACCGATGCTTTGACCGCCTATGATGACGAATTTAAGGATACGATTAAGTAGTTGGTCGGGAACATGCGAACAATAAGAAGGTTTAGAACGTCAGGATCGCTGGTATCCAGCATCATTAAGTTGAAAGAAGTAACTACACTCTTAACGATCGAAACAGTCACAACGCACCGGGGTTTACTTTTATGGCAACCTTAAAAGATATTCTGAACAAAATAAATGCGGTTAAAAAAACGAGGCAAATCACGAAAGCGATGAACATGGTGGCGGCTTCCAGGTTGCGCGGAGCCCAAAATGTTATGGAAGCTTTCCGTCCGTATGCCGACAAGTTCGCGGAAGTTTTAGGCAGTCTGGCAGAGCGAGCCGGCGAAGAGTCGAATCCTCTGTTGATTGCGCGTGAAGACGTTAAGAAAATCCATCTGGTATTATGCACCTCCGACCGGGGTCTTTGCGGTGGGTTTAACATTAATCTTGTCGAAAAGGCCCAAGGCTTTATGAAAGCCAAAGCCGATCAGAATGTGGAGTTTTCGTTTACAAATTTCGGTAAGAAAGGACGTGACTGGTGCCGTACGAATAAGTTCACGATTGTTAAGGAGCACTTAGGAGTTGTCGGCGCAAACTTCGGCTTTAATATCGCCCTGACAGCCGGGAGAAATCTCGTAGACAGTTTTCTCAGCGGGCAGTACGATGAGGTTCACATTGTATTTGCGGAATTCTTAAGTATGGCCAAGCAGATGCCGGTACTCAAACAGATTCTTCCGATTCCGCCCATTGAATCTTCGACCGAGGAGGCAGATGTAACAGCCGGCTATCTGCCGGAGCACATCTGCGAACCGTCCACGGATGAGCTGTTAGGCGAAATGCTACCCAGGAATGTGTATGTCCAAATTTATAGTGCCTTGCTGGAGACGTCCACCAGCGAGCATGCCGCGCGCATGATGGCCATGGATAATGCCACCAAGGCCTGCAACGACATGCTTGAAAATCTCACACTGATTTACAATAAAGCGCGACAGGCGGCCATTACGGCAGAATTGATGGACATTGTCGGTGGCGCTGAGGCCCTCAAAGGATAATTGATCGAATAACGAGCCACAGATAAAAGATTTTGGAGGTATTTCGATGGGAGAAAACTTAGGTAAAATAGTACAGGTCATGGGACCTGTCGTCGATGTGGAGTTTGAGCAGGGCAAGCTGCCGACGATATATACGGCCCTCGCGATTTCAAACCCTGCCATCAACGACGAACCAGGCAATCTTATTGTTGAGGTGGCGCAGCATCTCGGCGACAATGTGGTCCGCACTATCGCTATGGACGTCACCGACGGCCTTGTCAGGGGGATGCCCGTAAAGGATACCGGTAAACCGATTTTAATGCCGGTAGGTGAGGCTGGATTGGGACGTGTTCTGAATGTGGTCGGAAGACCTGTTGACGGGCTGGGACCGGTCAGCCAGGAAAAAGTTATGCCGATTCACCGTGAGGCCCCGAAATTTACTGAACAGGACACCACCGTACGTGTTCTGGAAACCGGTGTCAAGGTGATCGATTTATTGGTGCCTTTTCCGCGGGGCGGCAAAATGGGAATGTTCGGCGGTGCCGGTGTCGGCAAAACCGTAATCATGATGGAGATGGTTCACAACATTGCCATGCAGCACGGCGGTATATCGGTGTTTGCCGGGGTGGGCGAACGCACCCGTGAAGGCAATGACCTTTATCATGAAATGAAGG
>Ga0209536_100005711_pt1 | contig 19259 bp, 19 predicted proteins | sample DeeMarSeWOR28_12_FD_187461 | JGI IMG/M metagenome (GOLD analysis project Ga0209536, IMG submission 187461) | Marine sediment microbial communities from White Oak River estuary, North Carolina - WOR-2-8_12 (SPAdes) (version 2) | ecosystem: Environmental > Aquatic > Marine > Intertidal zone >... | reverse complement strand
CAGCGGGAACAAGGCGTCGAATGATCCCCCGGTAGCGAGAGGTGGTGACAGCGCACGCAGGACTCCTCGCGACCCAGCCTGTTTCGGTGGTCGCGGTGCGGGAAGACGGTGGCCATGCCGCCGCGATTGCCGTCGATCCGGAGGACCGCCCGCTCGGCATCCAACGCCACCGGAGGTGTGGCAGGAGCGGGATTCAACCGATCGCTCGAGCTCGGCGCTGGATAGAGGAAAGCCCAGGCCAGGGGCAGGGCAAACACGGCAACGAGGCTGGCTCGGTTCAGCTCGCCACCGAGCGCCCTCTGCCATACCCTGGAAGCCCGGTCGAAGGTCGGCATGAATTCCTGCCGGGCCTTGCGTCGCCCTTTCCATTCGTCGTCGAAGATGGCGTAGTTCTCGACGGCGTAGAGGAAGACAAGTCCCGCAGCCGAGAGAACGCCCAGGCTCAAAGCCCACTCGTTGAGGCTCGGGACATAAGCCGTCATCGCATCACTGAAATAGCCGAAGATGCCGACGTCCAACCGGTTGAGCACCAGACCGAAAGCAGCCAGCGCGGATGCAAACGCGATGGCCTGCGGGGATCGTCGTGCCGAGGGGGTGGCGACGAGCACGACGGGAATCACCGCCGATGCCAGCAGCTCGACCGCGTACAGCCAGCTCTCCCAGGATCCTGCCAAGAGATGCTGCCAGCCTCCGGTGAACATCAGGTCACTGATTCTGATGACGAGATAGCCCGTGAGAATCGCCGCGCCGATGGAGGCGAGAGACTGCAGCACGGAAAACGTCTGACTGCCGGAGGAAATCGGTCGATGCTCGAACCATCGGGCGAAAAGGATCCTGGCGAGAACCACCACCATGATCCCGGCACCCATGGCGGAAAGTATGAAGTGGACCGGCAGCATCGACGTGTACCAAAGGGGATGCAGGCGTTGTGGGGTGACGAGGAACAGCGATCCGAGAGACGAATGGTGCAGTGAGGACAGGGCGATTCCGGTAACCACGACCCCGAAAGCAATTCGGTGCAGGAATCCGGCTAGGCGGGTGAGACCCATACGTTCCAGGAACGTGGGACTGAGCTCGAGGATCGTCACGGTGAAGTAGAGCATCACGCACCACGCCACCTCGAACAGAAACGAATGCTCATTCCACATTACCAGCGGGTGCCAGATGCGATGAGGCAGGCCGATGTCCAGCGTAAGCGCGAAGACCGACGAACCGTAGCCGAGGAAGGCGATCAGGATCGCGGGCTTGACAAGGGGCCGGAAACGCTCGAGCCTCAGGCCGTACACCAAGAAGCCTACCGTGAAGCCCCCGGTGGACAGGGCCACACCCCCGACCATGTTCAGAATTTTCCACAAGCCCCATGGCGCGGCGTCGGACAGATTGGTCGTGGCCCCCAGACCGCACCACAAGCGGAAGACGACCGACAGCAGGCCAGCGAAGGCAAAGAACCAAAGTACGTCCTTGATCCAGCGGTTTTCTTCGTTCACTTTCCGTTCCTCGTTCGCTCGTCGGCTGCGGGCCCGCTACTACTTACCTTCCCGTTCGTCTTCGCTTCCCATCAAACGTCGCCGCCTTTGGATGACCGCGCTCAGCACCCATGTACACGCTGCGACAGTCGCGCCGATCAAAGGAGTCTTGCGGATCAGCGGTTCGGTCAGGGACGGGATGGGTGCGGTGGCCGAGTCGGGCCACCCGGCCTGGGAAAGATCGACGTCGGAGATGAGAAGGACCGAGGTCCCCCCCCACTCCGTCTCGCCCCACACGCGGGGCAGGTACAGCCCGGGTGAGTGTCGGATCCTGTCCCAGGCTTCGGCCAGCAGGATCTCCCTTTGGCCGAAATCCAGCGCCTCGTTGGGACACGCGTCGACACAGGCCGGCTTTCGGCCATCCAGTAGGCGATCCCAGCACATCGAGCATTTCTTCACGAAGGGCATGGTGTCCCGCCACTCGTAGCGCGGGACGTGGAACGGGCAGGCCAGCATGCAGTAACGGCAGCCGATGCACTTGTCCGGGTCGTAGACCACCGGTCCTTCAGGGGTCTTGTGAATCGCGCCGACGAGACACGCCGACACGCAGCTCGGTTCCACGCAGTGCATGCAACTCATGCGAGTGAAGTGGTCGTCACTCACCGGCATCACGGACAGCAGCCGGTTGGCCGAGAGGCCGTCCCGGGTTGTTGCTCGGTCTCTCGCCGCGGCGACAGGGTCCGAGCCGCTGGCCTCCACGCAGGCATCCACGCAGCGCTCGCAGCCCTTGCATCGGGCCACATCGAACAGGATTCCGAACATCAGACCCGAGCCTCCTTGCCGTAGAGAGCCTCGGCGACTCGATCCCCCGCCCCCGGCCGCAGTTGCCAGTGCACGGCCGACAGGCGGTCGAAAGGAAAGAGGACCATGTGGGCCAGCTTGGTGAAAGGAACGACGAACATCAGGACGTCGGCGCTGAGCACGTGAATCAGCATCATGGTCTGCCAGGGGAGCGGATTCACGCCGGGATGGGCCGCCAGATAGCCGGACAGGAACGGAAGCAGGATCATGACGAGCAGCACGTAATCCGACGGCCGGCTCAGCTCGCGGGACCGCCGGATGACGACGCGATAGGACAGCAGCACGACGACACAGCCCAGAGTGAGCAGCGTCATCACATCCGCGGCGTTCCTGCCCAGCGATGGCAAGCTCACTCCGAGAAACATTTCCCACATCCGGACGTGATCGGCAAGAAAGAGCGGCACGAGGACCGCGCCCACGTGGAACAGGAACGAGGCCGCAGATATCACGATCGTTCCCGGTATGAGATGCCGGACCGGGAAGGCCCAGCTCAGGCTCTCTGCCGCAACCCGCCTCCAGGGAACCAGCAATAGCCTGCGCCGCTTCCTCGTGACGAGCGCGTGAGTCTGAAGCAGGACGTGTCGTCCCAACCCGAGCACCATGGTCAAGAAGGCGACCGAAAACAGGGACCCTTTCGCGAAATCGAGCCAGGATTCCATGGTACTGAGTGCTCCTTGGGCCGCTCGGGGTCAGCTGGCTAACGCGCGGGCCCTCGCTTCATGCCTTTCCTGGGCGGTCTTACCTCCGGGGATGTCGATCACATCGAGGATCAGATCGTGTAGCCCGACTATCCTGCAGGGCAGATCGTAGTAATCGACGAGCTCCTTGAGCTGCTTCTTGCAGTTGGCACAGGGCGCTACGACGATGCCGGCTCCGGTGGCCCGGATCTGGTCAGCTTTGACTTTCCCCGCGACAGTCATGCGGAACTCGTGCGTCTCGTCCATCGACACGAGTCCCCCGCCGCCGCCGCAGCAGTAATTGCGATGCCCTCCCGGCGCCATTTCCACGAAGTCCTTGACGAACGATTTCAGGATCTGGCGCGGTTGATCGACGATCCATCCCGAGCGGGCGATGTTGCACGGGTCGTGGTAGGTCACGCGCTCGGAGACAATGTCCGGATCAAGCCGGACCTTCCCCTTCTCCAGGCATTCCAGTGTGTATTCGATGAAGCTCTTGACCGGATAGGCTCCCTTTCCGCCAAACACCGGAACGAAATCGTGGGCCGTGCGAGAGGCATGGCCGCACTCGCCGATGAGGATCGAGCGGCCCCGGAGCCGCCGGACCTCCCCGATAAGCCGCCGGACGATCCGCTCCAGATGCCAGTCGTTGTAGAACAGGCCGTAGTTGATCGCGTCGTAGTTGCCGCTGCCGATAGTCCAGCGGTCCCAGTCGCCCGCGGCATAGAGCACGGCCGCGTTGCCCATCAGCGTATCGGGCTCCATCAGGTAGTCGCTCACCGCGCAGAAGAACACGTACTCCCGGCCGGGCTGGTCGATAGGAAACGTCAGGTTGACGCCGAGGTTGTCTGCGATCTCTTCTGCGAGGAACTCGACATTGTCGACGAATGCGGGCCCGGGGATCTTGGAGGTGTTGTGTGTCTCTCCCTCCAGTTGCTCGCGGACGCTGACCTGCAGTGCCTTGGGCGCAATCCCGGCCATGCTCAGGATGTAGCGACCCAGATGTGTGATCAGCCCGTGGTCCAGTCCCAAAGGGCACTCCAGGGTGCACCGCCGGCACGCCGTGCATCGGTAGTAGAGCTCGGCCATTTCTTGCACCGTCTCGTCGGTCAGCTCCCATTGGTTGGCGACTCGCGCCTTGAGCCATCCTCCGATGGTGAAATGCCGCTTGTAAGTGTCCAGCAGCAGGCCTGCTCGATAGCAGGGCATGTCCCTGGGGTCCTTAGACACCTGGTAGATCGGACAGGTCACGACGCAGCGACTGCATTTGGCGCTCGAGTTGCAGTATGAATCCAGCAGGGATTTGTATTCCCCGTATTGGATAATCGCTGCGAAAGCTCTCAGGAAGCTATCGGCCTTGTTGTCGATGTTGCCATTCTCGATGTGGTACTGACAGTTGAAGCCGTTACTCTCCGAAGCTTCGTCCCTTGATGCAGCACTGATGGCCACGGAGTCACCTCCACAGGTCGATTCACGCGTACGCATTGCAAACCGCGTTCCGGCCTGACTCGGAACTCGAGACCGCGTTGCGTCGAAGCTGTCTGCCGCGTCGTATCGCGAAGGCGCAAAGCGCCAAGTTGTGCGAAGGAATCACGCGATACTGGAAGCTTCGATCCGCCACTGAGGAAGAGGTCCGCGAGGTTGGTTCAAGATTCCCACGGGGCCGGAGCGGCGGCAGCGTGTTGCAGACGTTGCGACATTGTGTTGCGCGGTGGGGTTTCGTGCAACGTGTCACTGCAGTCCGATGTTGCATCCTCAACGAAATCTCCGGCTGGAAGGCCGGCCATATCCGGCACGTCGTTTGCTGCTATTTGGATCGGGAACCAGGCATGCGCTACGGAATTCCATTGCTGCGCGACCGGGTGGCACCGCGGTGCCGATGTGCGGACGGGATCCTGATCGTGGTCCTGAAGCGCAACGGAGGCAGTTCCCACCAGTGGCTTCCGCTCGAGATCACCGATCCACTCGATCTGATCTCGGTGCTGAAACGCCATCGCATCGACACGGTGGTTTGTGGCGGTATGAGCCGCAAGGAGCGTGAGCTTCTGAGTTCCTGCGCTCCCACCATGATCGAGAACGTCGCCTGCTCCGCCGAGGAAGCACTTGCCGCGCTGGAGGATGGTTCCCTGGGGCCGGGATTCGGTTTTGCGCGAGTTGATTCATCCGTCCGGCACGGACACAGGCGCGGCATGGGCGGTTTCCGGGCGCCAACTTTGGAAGCGAGCCCCGGGACCCGACCGTTCCACCCCTCGAACGGGATCGCGCCGGGACTCGACTGTCTCCGGTGCGGGAACAAGAGGTGCCTTCGAGGCGAGAAGTGCGTCCCCGCGCCGCTTGAGTCGTCCGACGCCGTCCCACACTCGACCATGAGGATGTTGGAGGCGGCTACGGACGTATCGGCCGAAGCGGAGCGACAGCTGTGCCGTCTCGCGGAGCTCGTCTATTTCTGTCTCGAGATGGGATATCGCAGGATCGGGATCGCTTTCTGCGTCGACCTGCAGGAGCCGGCGGAGATTCTCGCCAGTGTGCTGGACCGGTCGTTCGAAACCGTGGGGGTCTGCTGCAAGATCGGGGGAGCACCGCGCGGGGAATCGGGTGAGCGCACGGAAACGACCGCCGAGGTCCCGCCCATCGCCTGTAATCCGGTGGCCCAGGCGCGAATCCTCAACCAAGCCGAGACGGATCTGAATGTGATCGTCGGACTCTGCATGGGGTCGGACTGCCTGTTCACACAGGAAAGCGATGCACCGGTCACGACGCTTTTCGTCAAAGACAAGTCACTCGCGAACAACCCCATCGGTGCTGTCTACTCGGAGTATTACCTGCGCGAAAGCGTGACCACCTCGACCTCGCCGCAAGAGAGCTTGCGACACCCCGCATGGCGCGAGGAAGAGACCGTTCACCGGAACGCGTCAAACGCCGTCTCTGGGCGGGAGGACCGATCATGACCATGACATCACTGAGAGCAGTCGGATTCTGCGCCCACTACTCTAGGCAAGGTGACTGGGCCTTCGAGCTGGCGCTGGCCATGGCTCGACGCAACATGCTGCGTCTGAACATCTTTCACTTCTTCTCCAACCCGTACGATCCGACGGACCGGACGGGAGAGGGCCGAGATCGGAATGAGGCTCGGCGCATCGTGGTAGCGAAGGAGAAGCGACTGCGACTCTACTACGATCCGAAGTTGGGCGACTATCTCGATGTCGGGTTTCGGCTGTGCGAGGACCGGGAGTGGACCGAGCTTCATCGCTGTCTCACCCGGCGGGAGTTCCAGGTGCTGGTGCTTGCCCGCCCGCGCCACGATTCGACCTTCGGCGGAAAACCGCTGGACGAGTTCATGGACCACTTCGTCTGCCCCGTTGTTGCGGTGGGGCCCGCGTCCGCCCTTGACATCAGGCTGAACAGCCCCGCGCGTCTGATTGCATATCGACTCGGGCTCGAAGGTCAAACGGGCATGACGGGGCTGCATGGGGGCGGAGTGATCCGGAAGGTTGGATGAAGTTGTCGTGGCCCGATATTATGCTTGCAGGGCCACGGTAACTCCAGGGGGTTGTGCCCGATGGGAGTTGTGGCTGAGCTGGATAGGCACACTGTCCTCCGCGTGGAGGGTCTTCAACCGGACCGCGTCGCCGCCTGCAAGGCGAGTTGCTCCGGAGGCAGGATCGGCGTGCAGGACAAGATCGCCAGGATCATCTTCGAGAGCATCACCGACGGTGTGTTCACCGTGGACGAGCACTGCCTGATTACTTCATTCAACAAGGCGGCTGAGCGAATCACGGGGTTCAGCGCCCGTGAGGCCATCGGAAAGCACTGCTTCGAGATCTTCCGCACCGAGATCTGCCACAAGAGATGCGCCCTCAGAGACACTCTTGCCAGCCACCGCCCAGTCGAGCACGCCCGGGTCACGATCATCACACACGACGGCAAGGAGGTGCCGATCTCGGTGAGCACCACCGTCCTTCGGGATGACGAGGGCGAGATGGTCGGCGGCGTCGAGTTCTTCCACGACCTTTCGGAAGTAGAACACCTGAGGCAACGATTGGACCAGGAGAAGGTCCTCGAGAACCTGATCAGCGCGAGCCCGAGCATGCGCCGTGTGATCGAGCTGCTGCCCAACATTGCCGAATCGGAGTGCAACGTCCTGCTTCAAGGTCCCAGCGGTACCGGAAAGGAGCTCTTTGCCCAGGCGATTCACGGACTCAGCCCGCGCAGGTACGGGCCGTACATCAAGCTCAACTGCGGCGCGTTGCCGGCGACCCTTCTCGAGTCCGAGCTATTCGGCTACGTGAAGGGCGCGTTCACCGACGCGAAGCGCGACAAGCCCGGTCGCTTCGCCTTGGCCAATGGCGGGACCCTCCTTCTGGACGAAATCAGCGAGATGGACCACTCGCTCCAGGTGAAGCTGCTGCGCGTTCTCAACAACGGTGAATACCAGCCCTTGGGATCGACGAAGACCCTCCAAACGGATGCCCGGATCATCGCGGCAACCAACGCAAACCTGAAGGACGCCATCCAGGAGGGGACGTTCCGGGAGGACCTCTATTTCCGCATCAACGTGGTCGCGCTGGAGCTTCCTGCGCTGTGCGAGCGTCCCGAGGACATCCCGCTTCTGGTGGAGCACTTCATCAAGGAGATGGAGGCAAAGAAGCCCAGTTCGGTCCGATGTGTCTCACCGGAGGTCCTGGCCATATTCCGAAAGTACCGCTTCCCCGGGAACGTCCGGGAGTTGGAGAACGCAGTAGAGCACGCGAGAGTAATGTGCCAGGGCGAAGAGATCCAGATCGAGCACCTACCCCAGCACATCGTCACGGAGAGTGAGGCCGGCAACGGTTTCGTCTACAGTCAGAAGAACGAAAGGGACGTGATCGAAGAGGCCCTCCAGCGGCACCGCGGAAACAGGGCGAAGGTAGCCGGCGAGCTCCGCATGCACCGATCGACCCTGTGGCGAAAGATGAGACTCTACGGTCTCGACTAGAAAGCCGCACGGAGATCGCCGGAGCCCGGACCCAAACCCGGACTCTTCGGCGACGGAAGGATCTCGGGTCTCGGTAAGCCTCTGTCTCAATCCTTCTCAATCATCCCAATCACGCGTCGGGTGATCTCGACGAACGCTCGGTGGATGTCCGTGGGCTCGTCGCTCAACATGACCGGCGTCCCCTGATCCGCTTGCTCTCGCACGTTCAGGTCCATGGGAAGCCTTCCGAGGAAGACAACGCCGAGATCCGTGGCCGCCTGCTCGCCGCCTCGAGAGCCGAAGACCTCGATTAGATGACCGCATTCAGGGCACCGGAGCCCCGACATGTTCTCCACCACCCCGATTCGTTCCACTCCCATCTTCTTGGCCATGTTGATGGCGCGACGGCAATCGATGAGGGACATCTCCTGGGGCGTGGTCACCACCACCGCCAAACGCGGCTTCATGTGTTGAACGATGGTCATGACCTCGTCACCGGTTCCGGGCGGCAAGTCGGCCACCAGGTGGTCGAGCGATCCCCACGCCACTTCTCCGAGGAACTGATCCAGGGCCCTGGAACGAAGCGGCCCGCGCCAGATCACCGGCGAGTCTTCGGGAATCAGCGACGCGATCGAGATGACTTTGACACCGTAGCGCTCCGGAGGAACAATCAATCCTGGCTCACCCTTGGTAGGTTTCCCGAGCAAGCCGACCATCTTCGGCACGTCGGGGCCGGTGACGTCGGCATCGAGCAAACCTACGCAGTTCCCCATTTTCGCCAGGGCGAACGCCAGATTCACCGCCACAGTCGTTTTCCCGACGCCGCCTTTGCCGCTGAAAACCACGATCCGCTCTCGGACGCCTTGCAGGTTCACCTGAATCCGCCGACCTTGCTCGGAGACCGCTTCGAGTCGCGCGGCTTGTGTTTCCATCGTTCGTTCTCCTTTCTTCATGGGCGCTTTCGCCGTTCTCATCTTTGAGCACATTCGTGCTCATCAAGTGTGCGCGCGTGCGAACTGGACTTAGGTAGTCCCTCATGGCACAGCCAGCGGCTCCCGACTACCCCGTTCCACGAACAGCAGCGGGAATACGATGTCACTGGTGCAACACGGAACCCACACCGCCACGAACAGGAACGCGCCCAAGGCAAGGGCCATCCCCAGATCCGGCGGGCCGCCCATGGCCAAGCTCATGTGGAACAGGGAGGCCCACGTACTCAGCAGAACGTGCCCCGCGTGGGGCAGCGTCGTGTGCGGCCAGAAGTAGCCCACAATGATGCCGACCGCCGCGAGCGGATTGACCAGCCACCACCTCTCGATGAACCCCAGATGGATCTCGCGGTTCGGTAGATCGAGCAACCACTCGCCGAGGTAGGGGATGATCGAGTCGCTCAGGGTCGCGATCCCGATGGAACCGACGTAACCGATCACGACGGCGCGCTGCAAGCTGCCGTGCGCCCTGAGCCGGTACATGGCGGTGCTCGTCAGTGCGCTCAGCAAGACGTGGAGCGGGTGCAGGCCCCAGAACAGGCCGGAGGACATGGACCGTGGAATGTCCGCCAGGGACAGCACGACCATGATGGCCACGCCGGTGACCGCCCCGAACACGGTGAACGGTGCATGCCGTCTGAGCTCGACTGCGATCCATTTCAGCATCCACATCTCGACCTGCAACGTCTCCAGGCTCACGCGCCGGGTCTCCATGGGAAACGGTGTCCCAGTCTCATCGGCGCGAAGTCGATCACGACGGTGAGGCAGACCCTTTCGGGACGGCCGTTGAGTGTCGCCAGCTCGTGTCTCCATTGGGCTACCGCATCCACGGCCACCTCCTCGAACCCGGGGTTGTGAAAGTCAGAATGGAGAACCTTCAGATCCTCGATCGTGCGATGGCTTTGAGGCATCCGTTACTGACTCGGGGCACTTCTCGTGCAGTAGCTCGGTGACTTCCGGGGATTCCACCCGGCGATCGGCTACACCACCTCGAGTCCTCCGGAGCACCGAGACGGCCTCCGCGCCGTACCGGATCGATCTCTCTCCGCCCACGATCATGCCGATTTCGATGACCTCCAGAATCTCCTGTCGTGAGGCGCCTGCCCTCAACGCGTCTTGAAGGTGGTTGCTGATGCAGTCCGACCGCCTTGCAGCGATACAGATCCCCAGTGCCAGCATCGATTCGAATTGCCGGCTCAACACCCCGTTTCCCGTCATCGAGTGGTCGAGCTGGATCGACGCCAAACAGGAATTGGAAGCCCTCACACCGAACCTCTTCTCCAAAACCTCGATGCTCATCCATGTTGTCTTCATGACCTGTTTCCTTGCTGCACGTCTTTCGCCGCCTTGGATGTTCCAATTGAAGTATGTAGAGATACGACAGTCCCTCGCATCGGAGGAACAAACTCTTTTCCCTCGGAGAAAAGACCTAACGAGTCGGAGGGCGACCTACTCTACGAGCCGAGCCGGGTTACGCCGAATGTTGCAGACAGGGGTCAGGACCGTGGATTGGATGCCTCACGCGATGGTGAAATCCACAATGACGGTAAAGTAGATATCCACCGGTCGACCATTGAGTGTCGCCGGTTCGTAGGTCCACTGCTTCACTGCGTTGATGGCGGATTCTTCAAACCCCATGGAGGGACAGTCGCAGCGGATGAGCTCAATCTCGCCAACCGATCCATCGGCAAGTACGACTGCCTTCAGGAAGACTCTGCTCTCGAGTCTGGCTTTCCGCGCCATTTCGGGATAATCGGGCCTGACCTTCTCGATGAGCTTCGGAAGGGTGATGCCGCTGACGCCGGCCAGGCCTGGGCCCGCGTGGCTTTCTGCTGAAGGAGGTCCTTCGGGCTCTCCGATCAGGAAGTCGACGTCCTCAGGCGCCATGGGGTCCCCGGCGAAGAACTCGGGCCGCGGCTCGCGAATGGGTTCCAGTTCGTCGGGGGTCGGATCGGGAACCGGAATGATCCGCTTCGTCTTCTTCTTCTCCTTCGTGCCTCGAACGATCTGTCGTCGCTCAATCGGGGGAGGGGGCGGGATGTGCTTCCTGACAGAAATGACATGCGGCCCCTTGGGTGTGGTGCTCGTTACCTTCTCGACCTGGGGCAACGTGATGAACATGGCAAGCAAATGGACCACGACGGCCCCGACGAATGCCTTCAAGAGCAAACTTTGGTCGTGATGACGCGGCATGGTCGCGTGGAAGGTATCCTCGTTGTCAGGAGTAGCCTTACTGGGGTCCCTTCTGCCGGACCTACGATGGCCGTTGAGGACGAGCGCGATCAATGTCGCAACGGGATTGCCCGAGGACGAACAACGGGGGCGTCGGAGGTAGGGGAGGTCTCTTTCGTCAAGATGTCGCAAGAACGATTGCGCGACTCGCAGGTGTATAATCCTCGCTCTTACTTTCACAGGCACGTGTTATGTCGCGAAAAGCCACCGAGAGAGATTCGGCGGCCGAGGATCTGGCGAACCTTCTCGATCGCAACCGGGAAGCGATCGTCGCTCGGTGGGTAGAATTGGTCCGAAGCCGGCCCGGCACGCACTATCAAGAACGGTCCGCGGAGGAGGTGCTGACGTGGCTGTCCTCCGGATTGGACGCATTCATCGGTGTTCTCGCCTCGGGGTCGCCTCAACGAATGGAGAAGCACCTTCACGAGATGAGTCTCGGGCGCCTCAGACTCGGATTCGGGATCGATGAGGTAACAACAAGTCTCATGCTGCTCGAAGAAGCGGTTAAACCTTTCATCTTGGAGGCCTCTCCCCCGGGATCGGAGGCGCTGTGGGCCGCCTTGGACCGTCTGTCCGCAAGTACGCGTGACACCATCGGCCGGTTCAGCGCTCTCTATGCCATGGCCATGCGCCGTGAAATCGAGGAGCGCGAGCGTCGGACGACCTTGATGTTCGAAGCCGCCGAGACGGCTGGTTCCTCGCTCGATTTGGAAGATGTGTTGCGCCGCGTGTCTCGATACATCGCCAGGGCGCTAGGAGTGACCCACTGCCATGTTTACCTCTCCGATTCTGATTCCGACGCCTTCACTCCTCGCAAGACGGACGAGCTCGATCAGGAGCCATGTCGAGCCCTGGAGGGCGTACCCCTGAATCCGAAGAAAGACCCGGTTGTATCCGCCGTGGTCCGGAGCAGGCAGCCTGCCTCCTGGAGAACCCGCGATTTCGGCCCACCGCTCGATGTCAACGCTCCTGCCTCCGTAGCTCTGGAAGGGGCGGTAGTCTTACCGATAGCGGTAGGAGAGCGACTCTTGGGCCTGGCGGTCGTATTCACTTTCGATCCGGGCCAGATTTTCGTGGATGGACAGATCCAACTTGCGTGGAGTGTTTGCAACGCCGTGGCGTCTGCTATCGAGAACGCCCGCCTTCACGAGGAAACCAGGCGACAACTGGAAGAAAGCAGAAGTCTCCAAAACGTGACCGCGGCGCTTCTGGAAGAGCCGGACGTTGACGAACTTCTGAGAATGGTCTGCCGGGATGCCAAGACGCTCACCGGGGCGGACGATTGTCGCGTCTCGCTCGCCGATGAATTCGAAGCAGCGGAAACAGACGACCTGGCCGAGAAGGCTGGGGACGCCGGGAACGGCGATCGACTTTCCGTGCCACTACGAGGCGATGGAGAGACGATCGGTGCTCTCCAGCTCGCGCGACGGAGCGGACGTTTCACCCGCAACGATGAGCGCTTGGTCGGTCTTTTCGCCCATCAGGCGACAATCGCCCTGGAGAGCGCTCGCCTCAGGAAAGAGCTAGAGAAGGTCGCCGTACTGGAGGAACGTCAACGGTTGGCTAGGGATCTCCATGATTCGGTGACCCAGTCACTCTATGCTGTCAGCCTCTACTCCGAGGCCGCAGCGCGACTGCTGGACTCCGGTGATCCCGAGCAGGCCTCCGCCCATTTGCGGGAAGCCAGGGCGACCTCGGTGGCGGCGTTACGGGAGATGCGCCTTCTGCTGTTCGAGCTCCAGCCCTCGGTTCTCGAGCAGGAAGGTCTGGCTGCCGCCCTCCAGTCGCGCTTGACCGCGGTGGAGGAGCGAGTGGGCCTCAAGACCGACTTCGCGGTGCAAGGGACCCTACGCCCGACCCCCATCGTAGAGGAGCAATTGCATCGAATCGCCCAGGAGGCGCTCAACAACGCGCTGAAACATGCCTGTGCCGACAAGGTCACCGTGCGGTTGCGACAGACAGCAGGCGAAGTGAGCCTGACGATTTCGGACGACGGTGTGGGCTTCGACCTCGAGAAAGCACGAACGGGGGGCGGCTACGGGCTTCGTGGAATGGAGGAACGTGCGACCAGGATTGGCGCCGACCTCGCCGTCCGCAGCGAGCCAGGCCTGGGAACGACGGTCTGGGTGCTCGTTCGAGAACCGACACAGAGGGCGCGCCAGAATGGAGACAGGGCACATGAGCGAGAAGCCGATTCGGATACTGATCGTTGATGATCATGCGGTGGTGCGGAGCGGGCTAAGAGCTCTCCTCGGCACGGAACCGGACATGGAGATCGTAGGAGAGGCGGAGAACGGTCGCGAGGCGATCGAACGAGTAGAGCAACTGGAACCGGACGTGGTCCTCATGGATCTTGTCATGCCGGAGGTGAGCGGCGTCGACGCGACACGTCAAATCGTGTTACGAAACAAGAACACTCGAGTCCTCGTCCTGACCAGTTTCGGAGGAGACGACAAGCTGTTTCCTGCGCTCAAGGCCGGAGCCCAGGGTTATCTGCTCAAGGACGCAGCTCCGGACGAGCTGGTCCGGGCCATCCGGGGCGTCGTTCACGAGCAGTCTACTCTCACACCGTCCGTCGCAAGGCGTTTGCTCCGCGAGTTGTCGAAGGACCCGGCGGCAATGACCAGGCTAGAATCTCTCACGGCCCGAGAAACCGAAGTCCTTCAACTCATCGCACGCGGGATGAGTAATGAATCCATTGCCGATCACCTTTGCATCAGCGAGGCCACGGCCCGCACCCACGTCAGCAGCATCCTGGGCAAGCTGAACGTCGCGAGTCGCACTCAGGCAGCGCTCTACGCTCTGAAGCACGGGCTCACCTCCCTCGACGACCTCGACGAGCTGCCGACGTGAGTACCGGATTCCTGACGGTCGGTCCAGAAACCATGAGACATTTTGCGTACCTACCCTACATAATCAGCTAGATCCAATCAGCCCCGATCTCATCCAATAGGCCGTGACGAAACCATCCTCGGCTCCGATGGCGTGAAACGTTGCGATCGGTAATCTTGACTCGGAACTCAGAGTGGCGGTGAAGGAACGTGATGAAGGGTCTTCTCAAAAGGAATCCGAAGTCTCTCACGGTCCTGCTCACGGACGATCAACCGAAAACAAGAAGAGCACTGCGGGCGCTGCTGACAACATACCCTGAAGTTCGAATCGTGGCTGACTGCGGGGATGGTGCTCAAGCAGTTACCCTCGTCGGACAACTCCACCCGGACGTGGTCCTCCTGGACTACCGGATGCCTGAGATGGACGGGCTCGAGGCGACGCGCCGCATCAAGGAAAGTTGGCCCGATATCGGCGTCGTGATCCTCACGATGCATCCCGAGGTCGAGACCCAAGCGCGAGCGGCCCATGCAGACGGATTCCTGCTCAAGGGTTGCGCTGCCGGTGACCTGGTCTCGGCGGTTCTCAAAGCCGGCGGCCGGAATCGATCTGCCTCCCGCTGAGCCCCGCTCCGTCCACTGGTCGGGCTTCTCCATCATTTGGTGCAGTCGTCCTCCACATCACATGTAGAGGCCTTTCGCGCCATACCGTCACTCCGGGGGGCCTTAAATCGTCCAATGTTCCGATGCGGGATCGGACCGCTTCCGTCATCCTTTGATTGAGACTCAGGATCATCAAGACCCGGAGGGTGGTGATGCAGCACCTAACCCCCGAAGAGCGTTCGGATCGGGTCGAAGTGAACGATCTGCGGACGATCCTGGTACCTACGGACTTCTCCGGGATCGCGAACGAGGCCTTCGACTCCGCAAGGATGCTGGCCGAGAGATTCGAGGCACGGGTGATCGCTGTCCACGTGCAGGAGGATACGCTCTCCGGTCTCATCGAAAACCACCCTTCCATCGACGACTTGAGGAAAGTTGTCGAACTCCGCAGGAAAGAGGCGCGGAAGATGCTGGCGGAAGTCGCGAAGGAGCATTTCCCGGAGAACCTGGAGGTGGCGCTTCGCGTCGTCGTGGGGGTCCCGCACGTGGAGATTGCGCGCCTGGCGGAACAGAAAGAGGCCGACGTTGTCGTGATGGCGACTCATGGCCGTGGCTTCATCTCGCACCTGCTCCTCGGCTCGACGACCGAGCAGGTCATCAGACGGTCGCACTGTCCAGTGTTCGTGGTGCGGGGCCGTCACTCTTAGGGTGTCATCCGTGAGTGTCGTGACCGAAGGATCGGTGAGAAGTATCGCCCGGGAGTCGAGTATGAGAACTGCACATGACTCCAAACGCGCTTCCGACAGCCCGCTCGTCAAACCGAACGCGGTGGAAGTCGCACCGCGAGCGTTCGATTACGCTATCTCTTACAGGCTTGACGAATTTCTGGCTGATCACAGGCGGCTCGCGGCGGCTCGCCGGTTGAACCTGCAACCTCGTCCATATATCGGCGGGTACTCGGACGATCGCTTCGTCGCGATCCACACCGCTCTCATCCGGGCGTTGTCCCGAGCGGAAGAGGACGCAAAAGCCGTCTTCCATATGAGGTACGGGGCCGGGCCCGGTGCCGTTCGTCGGACGAGATTCAGAATGTTGCTGCGATTCCTCGACGACTGCCACGTCGACCTCTCCGCGAGCGGTCTGGTGCGCGGAATCGACCCCATGGAAGTACGCGAGGATTTCGTCGTCTTTCTCTTGCGGTATCCCTTGAAACCCGATCGCTCGTCGATACCACGAGATGCCTTGGTGCGATTCCTCGACGAGGTCGGTCACCGCTGGATGTAGTCGGCAGGGTACGAGTCATGCGCTGCGGAAGGAGGTCTTGAATGAGTGCCACAGGTCACGTGTGGTCAATTCTCCTGGCCGCAGGTGACGGTAAGAGAGTACAGCCGCATACCGGCGAGGTTGATGGCGTACCCGTTCCCAAGCAGTTCTACAGACCCGACGGGAAGGAGTCCATGCTCCGCTGGACAATTAGCAGAGTCGCTGATCTCGTTCCGGTGTGGCATATCGTCCCGGTGGTGGCATCCCAGCACCGCCGCTGGTGGGAAGACGAGCTTGCCGACATCCCTGCGGCAAACGTGATAGTCCAACCTCGCAACCGTGGAACAGGAGCGGGCATTCTTCTGCCTTTGTTGCATGTTCGTCGATTCGACCCGATGGCGAGGGTCTTGATTCTCCCCACCGACCACTACGTCGAGGACGAAGGACGCCTTCGCGAGGCCATCGTTGACGCAATGGATGAAGCGCACCGTAATCAAGACAGGGTCGTGCTTGTCGGCACCAGTCCTTCCGAGAATGACACGGAGTGCGGCTGGATCGTACCTCGCTGCAATGCCGCGGAAGGTCCTGCGTCCCGCGTTGCCGCTTTCGTTGAAAAGCCGGGATATGAAACCTCTTGCAGGCTCGCTCGCGGCGGCGCGGTGGTCAACACCCTCATCATGGTCGCGACCGCTGACGCCATGTTGAAGCTGTTTGAACGAGCCGTGCCGGGGCTCGTGGAAGATTTCGTCTCCTGGAGCGAGATGCGTCAGGGGGGGATCGACGGTCTATACCGAATCCTGCCGAATGTAGATTTCAGTCGCCAAGTCCTCGAAACCTCCTGTGACCTCCTTTCAGTGGTTCGGGCCACGGGTTGCGGCTGGATGGACCTCGGGACGCCCGCGAGGCTGAGCACGTTCCGTCGACGGCGAGTTAACAATATGAACGAGGTCGTGCCTGGCTCGGTTGGGAGGAGCCAGGGACCCCACCCGGGGTTTGATCCAGATCTCCGTATTTCTCAGCACGAAGGGAGCGCCTTATGAAGATCTGTGTACCCACGGAGACCGCCACAGGGTCGGCGTCGAGAATCAGCGACCATTTTGGCGGAAGTCCGTTCTTCGTGGTGATCGACACCGAAGGTGACGGCGTTGAGATCATCTCGGGTCCGGGCTGTGGGGGCCAGGGCAGCTCGGACCATCACCTCGGACGGCTGGCAACTCATGGCGTCGAAGCCGTCGTCTGCAGGGGAATGGGAAAACGTGCGTTTGCGGCGATGCGCGAGGCAGGGCTGGACGTTCTCCGGACCGAACTCCACACGGTTTCCGAGGTCCTCGAGGCTGCCCGCGAGGGGCGGTTGAGCCCGCTGACGGAAGAAGATGCGTGCGGTGGAGGGCGCCACGGTCGAGGCCACCACCACCACGATGCCCCCGCCCGGAGGCATCGTCGGTGCGGTCGCGGCCGGAAGTACGATTAGGACCACGGCCTCATGGTTCGAAGGAACCTCGGCACCGCATTTGTCGACCGCGAGGGATCCGAGAGGAGGCTGAATCATGCGAGAACCTCATGAGCGATCGCTCAGTGGTAAGAGGATCGGGATCTTCGGCAAGGGAGGAAGTGGGAAGAGCACGGTGACGGTATTGCTGGCTCGGGCCTTTCGCCGGGCGGGCTATGAGGTCGCGGTGCTGGATGCGGACTCGACGAACGCCGGGCTTCCGGAGGCACTGGGGCTCGAAGTCTCGCCGGAACCGTTGGTCGAACACTTCGGAGGGATGGTCTTCAGCGGAGGCATCGTCACCTGTCCGGTAGACGATCCGACCCCGCTCGAGGTGCCCGACATCTTCCTGGAAAGCCTTCCTGAAGGCCTCGCACGAAAAAGCCCCGACGGGATTTGGCTCCTGGTGGCGGGCAAGATGGGTCAACGTGGACCCGGTGCCGGCTGCGACGGTCCCCTTGCGAAGATCGTCAGGGACGTCCGAATCCACAATTCGGGAGAGGAGCCCGTGACATTGGTGGATTTCAAGGCGGGATTCGAAGACACCGCCCGCGGAGTCATCATCGGGCTCGATTGGGCGCTCGTCGTCGTCGACCCCACGCTCGCGGCGGTGCAGATGGCGACCGACCTGAAGGACACCATCGAAGAGCTCGAGCGCGGAGCGTTGCCGGCTACGGCACATCTGTCCCAATCTGCGCTCATAGGTTTGGCCCGTGATCTTTACCGGAAGGCGAGAATCAAGGGCGTCTTTTGCTTGCTCAACAAGGTCCCCGACGCAGCCGCGGAGAGCATTCTTCGCACCGAGCTGGGCAAGGAAGGGATTGACCCGATCGGCGGGATAGCCACCACCCCCTCGATCGCCGCTTCGTGGCTCACTGGGGCGCCCATAGATTCGATCGCGGCCGAGTTGGAGCTTCTGGATGTGGTCCGGCGATTCGAGACCGCCGAGTCCACCCGCTCGCAGCAAGCGATCGGTGTGGTCCGAGCCGGCTGAGTTTTGGTCCTGGAGGTGGTTCGCCCGAGCCGAGGAGGAACCTAATGGCCAGCGAGAAGAACTCGAAGAGACCGGAAACCCTGGTGATTCACGCTGGGCTCGATGAGGCGCCTGAGTACGGTGCCGTGTCGGTTCCGATTTACCAGTCCTCGACTTTTTCGTTCCGTAGCGCCGACGAAGGCGCCTCTCGCTTCTCCGGATCGGACGCGGGATACAAGTACACGCGCCTGGGGAACCCGACGGTCCGAGCTCTCGAGCACGCGGTGTGCGCTCTGGAAGAAGGTTACCGAGGGCTCGCGACCGCCACCGGGATGGCCGCGATCTCGACCGTGTTCCTGACCTTCCTGAGTTCGGGCGACCACGTCATCGGGACGGATGCTGTTTACGGTCCAACTCGCCTGCTTCTCGAGAGGCAGCTTGCCAGGTTCGGAGTCGAGTCTTCCTGGGTTCCCTCGGAAGACCTCTCGGCGGTCCGCGGAGCCTTGCGGCCCGAGACACGGATGCTGTTCGTTGAGACCCCCGCCAATCCGACCATCAAGCTGACCGACCTCGAAGGCTGCGTAGAGCTCGCGAGGGATAGTCAAGCGCTCTTGGTTGTAGACAACACCTTTGCCACGCCCTTGCTTCAGAAGCCGATCCGCTTCGGCGCGGATATTGTCGTCCACAGTTTGACCAAGTTCATCAACGGCCACAGTGACGTCGTGGCCGGCATGATCGTGACCGCGCGCAAGAAGCTGCACGACCGCATGGCTTCGATGCTCCACGGGCTCGGCGGCACGATGGATCCCCACCAAGCGTGGCTTGTCCTGCGCGGGCTTCGCACCATGGCCCTGAGGGTCGAACGGGCGCAAGAGAATGCACAGCGACTCGCGGAATTTCTGGCGACACATCCAGGAGTGTCGT
>Ga0209536_100005710_pt1 | contig 19260 bp, 11 predicted proteins | sample DeeMarSeWOR28_12_FD_187461 | JGI IMG/M metagenome (GOLD analysis project Ga0209536, IMG submission 187461) | Marine sediment microbial communities from White Oak River estuary, North Carolina - WOR-2-8_12 (SPAdes) (version 2) | ecosystem: Environmental > Aquatic > Marine > Intertidal zone >... | reverse complement strand
TACCAACCATTAACTATTAACTACTAACTCATAACTACTAACTCATAACTACTAACCATTAACGTTTGCGCAGCAAACAAAATAATGCGAACGAAGTGAGCATCTACCTGAACACCCATTCATACTACAGCCTGAGGTACGGGACCATGGCAGTGGAGACACTGGTGGAAGAGGCTGCCAAACTCGGGATCGGGGCGCTGGCGCTGACCGACATCAATAACTCCATGGGGATGGTCGATTTTGTGAGGGCATGCAATGATCACAACATCCATCCCATTGCCGGTATTGAATTCAGGAGCGGGGACCGTTGCCTCTATACAGGGATCGCGAGGAATCCCAAAGGTTTCAGGGAGCTGAACGAGTTCCTCTCCTACCACACTGAATCCGGTGTTCCCCTGCCATTGCGTGCCCCGCCACTGGAAAATGTGTGGTTCATTTACGACTTTGACGACAATCCCTGGGCAGTCAGGCACCATAAGCAGGCAGGCGGGAGCAGGCGTCAGGCAGGAACAGAGTCTGGAGTCCGGATAGAGCCAGATGAACGCAAGCTGCGGGATCAGGAGCTGATCGGAGTAAGACCGGGAGAGGTGAACAGGATACGCTCCTCCCGCTGGGATTTGGAACGGTTCCGGCTGGTGGTACGGCAACCGGTCACTTTCCTTCACCGCAGGGACCATGCGCTGCACCGCCACCTGCGGGCCATCGATCACAACCTGCTGCTGAGCCAGCTGAGACCGGAACAGATGGCACAGGAAAGCGAGGTGTTGCTTGCACCCGACCTGCTGGATTGTGCATACGATGAATACCCCGAGATCAGGAGGAACAGTGAGCGTCTGGTCAAGGATTGCTGGATGGGGTTTGACTTCACCAGCGTGAAAAATAAGAAGACTTTTACCGGCACACGGCACGACGATAAAATCCTTCTGGAGAAGCTGGCCATGGAGGGTATGGAATACCGGTACGGCCACAGGAACAAAGAGGCCCTGAAAAGGATCCGGCATGAGCTGGAGATCATCGACCGGCTGGGCTTCTCCTCCTACTTCCTGATCACCTGGGATGTGATCCGGTACTCCATGTCGCGCGGGTTCTACCACGTGGGAAGAGGCAGCGGGGCCAATTCCATTGTGGCTTACTGTTTGCGCATCACCGATGTGGATCCCATTGACCTGGATCTCTATTTCGAACGCTTCATTAATCCCAAACGTACCAGTCCGCCCGATTTTGATATCGATTTCTCCTGGAAAGAGCGGGATGAGGTACTGGATTACATATTCAAAAGGTACGGGAAAAGGCATACGGCGCTGATCGGGACCGTCTCCACTTTCCGGGACCGTTCCATTTTTCGTGAACTGGGAAAGGTCTACGGGCTTCCGAAAGAGGAGATCGATCTGTTGGTCAAGGAGCCGGAAAACGACTTGAATAACAACCACATTACCCGCCGTATCTACGAGGCGGGCAGCCTGCTGATGGATTTTCCGAACCTGAGAAGCATCCATGCAGGCGGGGTGCTTATTTCAGAGGAACCGCTGACTGCCTACACTGCCCTGGATATGCCGCCCAAGGGATTTCCCACCACGCAATGGGATATGTATGTGGCGGAAAGCCTGGGGTTTGAGAAACTGGATATCCTCAGCCAGCGTGGAATCGGCCACATCAAGGAGTGTGCAGAGATCATCCATCACAACAGGAAGATCAAGGTGGATGTGCACCGGGTCAATGAGTTCAAGGAGGATCCGGCGGTCCTTTCCCAGCTCCAGTCCGGCGAGACCAACGGCTGCTTCTACATCGAGAGCCCGGCCATGCGCGGATTGCTTTCCAAACTGAAATGCGACAGTTACCGTTCCCTGGTGGCGGCCAGTTCCATCATCCGGCCGGGCGTGGCACAGTCGGGTATGATGCGCGAGTACATACACCGTTTCCACCACCCGGATGATTTTGAATACCTCCATCCGATCATGGAGGAGCAGCTCAGGGAAACCTACGGTGTCATGGTGTACCAGGAGGATGTGATCAAGATCTGTCACCATTTCGCCGGCCTGGATCTGGCAGATGCGGATGTACTGAGGCGCGCCATGAGTGGAAAATACCGCTCAAGGGCTGAGTTCGACCGCATTGCCCAGCGCTTTTTTGACAACTGCCGCGATCGTGGCTACCCCGACGGGCTGACACACGAAGTATGGCGGCAAATCAGCTCCTTTGCCGGGTATTCATTCTCGAAGGCACATTCTGCCTCCTTCGCCGTGGAGAGCTTCCAGTCGCTCTACCTGAAGACCCATTATCCGCTTGAATTCATGACTGCCGTGATCAACAATTTCGGCGGATTCTACCGCACCTGGGTATACTTCAATGAAGCCCGTCGCTGGGGAGCTGTCATCCACCTTCCCTGCGTGAACAGGAGCCACTACAAGACCTCCATTACCGGAAAGGATATTTTTATCGGCCTCATTCATCTGCAGAATCTGGAAGAGCAGGTGGCCGGAATGATCCTCGAAGAACGGGAAAGAGCGGGCCCCTTCGCAGGTCTGGAAGAGTTCCTTCACCGCGTTCCGGTCGGGCTGGAGCAGGTGGTCATTCTGATTCGCATCAACGCATTTCGTTTCACAGGCAAAAGCAAAAAGGAGCTGCTCTGGGATGCACACCTGATTCTGGGGAACCACCAGAAGAAAGATCCAATGAAGGAACTTTTCCCCGTCCGGAAACGTGAATTCAGGCTCCCCGAACTGGAACAAACCGCACTTGAGAACAGCTATGACGAGCTGGAGCTGCTTGGTTTTTCTGTTTCCATACCTGCTTTCGAGCTCCTGCAGACCACCTTCCGCGGAGAGGTCACGGCCTCTCACATGTTACGGCACGTGGGAAAGAAAGTACGTATGCTGGGAAACCTGGTTACCATCAAACATGTGCGCACCAAACAAAAACAGTGGATGAATTTCGGCGCTTTCCTTGATGTGGAAGGGGAGTTCTTTGATGTGGTGAATTTCCCGGATTCCCTCAGGAAATACCCATACAAGGGACAGGGTGTCTACCTGCTGTACGGAACCATTACCGAAGAGTTCGGGTTCCCCGGAATGACCGTGGAGAAGATGGCCAAACTTCCCTTCAAACCAGATCCCCGCTACGCTGGTTAAAAGGTCAAAGGGAAAAGTGGGGGTCGCAGTTTGAATAAAACGTCTGATGGTCAATGAAAAGAGAAGGCCGCCTCACAGTGAAACATGGGGCGGCCTTTGCTCAGATAGTAATTATATTGATGATAATGACTTATTCTGTCAATTTTACAGTAACCTTGTCAAGATCGCCTGTATAGGGGAAATGGTTCTTAACGCTGTACTTGTCCGAAACGGGAGTGCCATAATCCACTCCCACATCAAATGTTTCGGAAAGTGAAAAGGTCGAGATGTGCATCTCACCCATATAGACTTCATCTACCTTGTCTCCGTTCACATAGAGTTCTCCGGTACCTCCGGGAAGGCCGGGAACAGATCCGCCATCCTCAATAAAATTGAATTTGAGATCCAGTTCACCTGTACCCAGAGGAGGCGATTCGAGGGTGTAGTAGAGACCGTTATAATAATTATAGTCGTAATAGAGCCGGTTATTCTTAATAAACAGCGTGTAACCACCTGTGAATCCTCCGCAAGCAACCAGTACACCTTCTTCATTTCCGGACAGTTGAACGGTGGTTTCAATGGTATGGGATTTACCCTTGACCGGAGCGGATGCCTTTTCAGCGATCCTAACAGCTCCCGGCCAGAAATAAACGAATTCCTTACGGTCGCCAAACAATCTGTCCTGTTGTTTGGCAAGCCTCTGTATCATATCATCATACAAAGGATACACATTGTATTTCCATGCTTCTTCATCCCAGAGCGCTATCAGCTCCTCGAGTTTTTCCGGAAACTCATCTGCCAGGTTGTTGCTTTCTGTGGGATCTTCCGCAACATGGTAGAGTTCCCATACATCATTCTCGAATGGCGAAACCGAATTGGTGATCCAGGGCATGCGGTTTCCATGGATCGTAACAGCTTTCCAGCCATCCTTGTACATGGCCCGGTTACCGAAAAGTTCAAAGTATTGTTGTGTGTGCTGATCGGGCGCATCTGCATCGTTGAAAGAGTATACCATGCTTGTGCCGTCCATGGGCCGTTGCTCAACTCCATCCAGATGTTCTTTAAAGCTAACGCCTGTAGCTTCAAGTATGGTGGGGGCAATATCGATGATGTGGTGGAACTGGTTCCTGATCTCCCCTTTTCCACTAATTCCGGATGGCCAGTGAATTATCAGCGGGTCGGCTATCCCACCGCGATGTACAATCTGCTTGAAGTACTTGAATGGGGTGTTGCCGGCCATGGCCCATCCTGCATGGAAATGGGGATAGGTTTCAGGACCACCCCACTCGTCATAGTTCGCCATGTTGGCCTCAAAGGGTGTCTGAAGTCCGTTGAGCACATAGGTTTCATTGAATGACCCTGTCAACCCGCCTTCGCCGCTGGATCCGTTATCGGATGTGACGAAAATCAGGGTATTATCAAATTGTCCCGTTCTTTTCAACGTCTCGATCATCTCCCCGATCTGGTCATCCACATGATCCAGCATCGCAGCAAATACCTCCATCTGTCTTGCATACAGTTTCTGCTCTTCCGGGGCCAGCGACTCCCATGCTGGGATTTCATCGATCCGTGGACTGAGCATTGCATTTTCCGGCATGATTCCCAGTTCCTTCTGTCTGGCAAATATATTTTCTCGCGCCACATCCCATCCTTCGTCAAACATGCCCCTGTATTTCTCAATGTATTCCTGCGGAGCCTGATGGGGAGAGTGCATGGCCACCGGGGCCCAGAACATCATCCAGGGCCTGTCCGGGGAGACCGAGATGTGCGATGTAATAAAATAACTGGCCTTGTCGGCCATGGCTTCGCTGAAATGATATCCCGGTTTATCCTGCCAGTCTTCAATGGGCGTATGATCACTCCAGATAAGGGATCTGAAGTTATCTGCATCTGCGGCCATGAAACCGTAATAGTGGTCAAAACCTTCTCCGGAAGGCCAGCGATCGAAGGGTCCGCTCTGCGATACTTCATAAAGCGGTGTATGATCCCATTTGCCTATGGCATAGTTCACATAGCCCTCTTCCTGCATATGCTTTGCAACCGACTTCACATCTTCCCCCGGGAAAGCATTGTATCCCGGAAACCCCATGGCGGTAAGAGAGTGTGATCCAAGGCCGATGGAGTGATGATTGCGACCTGCCATGATTGCTGCCCTTGAAGGAGAGCAAAGAGCGGTGGTATGAAAATTGGTGTAGCGCAATCCATTCTCGGCCAGTTGATCCAGGTGAGTGGTTTCTGTCAGTCCCCCGAATGACTGCAGGTGACCGAAACCTGTATCATCGAGCAGAATGATCAGAACATTCGGAGCATTCTCAGGAGGAGTGGCATATTCGGGCCAATCCTCAACCGAATCTTCATACTTTTTAGCGATTTTACCCTTGAACTCATGTTGGGTATCCGTCCCTGCATGTTGCTCTTGTGTCCCACAGGACCAGATCATCAGAGCTGCAGCGGAAAAAATTAAAGATATCTTTAAGACTTTCATAATGTTAAAATTATTAATACCATAAAACAAGGGTGACACAGATTTGTTCAGCGTCCGGATCGCTTTAATGATCCCCGTTTTTCGTACTCAGAATATATTTGGAATTTCTGTAGGATATCTAATAGGAAAAAGATCCCAGATAGTGTAGTCAGCAGATCAGACAAGCCTCTATATCAGGCAACCGCTAAGCTAGTTGAAAGTTACAAGGGCAAAGGGAAAAGCAGGTAAAAGATCCTTTTTCCCTTTTTCCTTTTCTCCCTGGACCTTTATTTATCCTGGCGGCGGATGTTGAGCACCCCTTTCACCTTTCTGAGTTTCCGGATGAGTGCTTCCAGGTGCTGTGTATCTTTAACAAACAGGGTGATGCTTCCTTCAAAGATGCCATCATTGGATTCGATGGAGATGGAACGCATGTTGACCTGCAGGTCTTTGCTGATTACATCTGAAATGTTGCTCACGATCCCCAGGTCATCCAGGCCGGTCACCTGCAGGGAAACCTGAAAGAATGCATCCTTACCTGCTTTGTCCCACCTTGCCCTCACCACCCTGTAACCGTACCTGGAGATCATCTGCTGGGCGTTGGGGCAATTCATGCGGTGGACGGTGATCCCTGAACGGATGGTTACAAACCCGAAAATGGCATCCCCGTGGATCGGATTGCAACAGGGTGCCAGTTTGTATTCCACATTGGCCAGTTTCTCATCGATCAGCAGAAAATCACCCGATTCTTTGCTGGCAGCAGTGACCAGTCTTTCCAGTGCTTCCTCATCAATGGGTTCCGGCTTCGCTTCCGGTGGCTTTTCGCTGCTTGTCAGAAACTCCTTGATCTGCAACAGATCGATTTTTTCAGTGGCCACATCGAAGTAGAGATCAATCGCGTCCCTGTATTTATAGTGCCGGATGATCCTCCTGATGCTGCTGTCGTCAAATTCCACCTTCCAGTTTCTGAATCTTCGCTTCAGGATCTCCTTACCATGTTCGGATTCCTTCAATTTCTGCTCCTTGAGCGCCAGTTTTATTTTTCCTTTCGCTTTGGAGGTGACCACAAAATTGAGCCAGTCCATTTTTGGTTTCTGCGTTTTCGACCGCAGTATTTCCACCTTGTCCCCGTTCTTCATTGTATACCGGATGGGAACATTCTTCCCGTTCACTTTGGCACCCACACAGCTTGCCCCCACCTGGGTATGGATATCAAATGCAAAATCCAGCACGGTGGCGTTCTCCGGGAATTTCTTGAGGTCACCCTGGGGTGTAAATACAAATATCTCTTTGCTGTACTGGCTGAGCTTCAGATCCTCCATCAGGTTGGCAGCATCCATGTCCGCACTTTCCAGGGTTTCTCTCACCTTTTCGATCCAATGGTCGATACCTGCCTGGGCTCTGATTCCTTTGTACTTCCAGTGGGCAGCCAGGCCACGCTCGGCGATTTCGTTCATCCTCCGTGTTCTGATCTGAACCTCCACCCACTCACCGCCCGGCACCACCACCGTGGTATGAAGCGATTCATACCCGTTTGACTTGGGGGCGGAGATCCAGTCCCTGAGACGCTCCGGGTTGGGCTGGTAATGGTCGGTGATGATGGAGTAGGCACGCCAGCAATCAGCCTTCTCCTTTTTCTGGGGCGTGTCGATGATCACCCGGATGGCGAACTTGTCATACACTTCCTCAAATTCAACCTTCTGTTGCTTCATCTTTCTCCAGATGGAGGAAATCGCCTTGGGTCTGCCCTTTATCTCAGCTGTAAAACGCTCTTTTTGCAATTGTTCATTGATGGGTTGAATGAATTCCCTGATGAATTTGTCCCGGCGCGATTTTGAGGCTTTCAGTTTCTGGGAGATCTGTTCATACGCCTCCTTCTCGAGCACACTCATGGCGAGATCTTCCATTTCTGACATGACATTGTAGAGACCGAGCCGGTGCGCGAGCGGACTGTAGATATACCTGGCTTCCAGTGCAAAATTGATCTGAGCCTCCTCCTTCAGCACCTCCATCTGCCGTATGAGGTGGAGCCTTTCTGCGATTTTAACAAGAATGACCCTGAAATCGGATGCAAGGGTCAGGATCAGGTTACGCATGTTTTCGGCCTGTCCGTGTGAGGTGGTGGTATCGAGTTTGCCGATCCTGACCATCTCTTCCACAATCGCCGCGCTCCTTTTTCCCACCTCATCAGCCACCTGTGAAGGTGAAATCTGCTGTTTTTCCGTGCAGTGAAAGATCAACGCAGCAGAGACACCGATGGCATCCAGTCCCAGATCCGTTACCGCCATCCGGGCAAACCTGACCGCATATTCCACCAAGGGGATTCCATGGATTTGATGGTCCACAGCCTGATGATTCAGCAGAAACTCAAAAGAATTCCGGATAAGTTTCAAAGAGGATGTGTCGTACTCGATTCTGCAGGTACGCATCAGCCCCCTGAAATTCCTTACGATATTCCGTCTGACCGGTTCAGCGTATGTATCCAGCCTGTCCATGGGTCAATTCCCTTTAAAATTACTTATTTCTGCAGGGGACCACAACTTCGAAGGTGGATCCTTTATCAGGCTCGGTGGTGATGCTTAGTTTTCCGTTGTGGATGGCGGTAAATTCCTTCACCAGGGTGAGCCCTATCCCGGCTCCTTTTTCATTGGCCGTACCGCGCCTGGTAAATCCCCCGTTCTTATCGAGCTTCCTGAGCTGTTCGTCGTTCATACCGATGCCCTGATCGGTGATCTTTAAATGGAGCTCGTGGTCTTGTTCCCATGCTTCAGTGAGGATGGTGCCACCAGGTTTGGAGAATTTCACCGCATTGGAAATCAGGTTCCGGATGATGGTTTCAAACATGATTCGATCCACCATGCAGTTCAGGGGGGCTTTGGCCTCCGATCTCATGGTGAGGTTTTTCATGGAGGCTGCCTCGTCGAACAGGGCAACGCAATTATCAATCAGGAGAACCAGGTCCGCCTCTTCCGGATGAAAATTGGATTTATTTTCCCGAAGCCGTGACCAGAGCAGCAGGTTTTCAAGCAGTTCGAGGGAATAGGCAGCGGAATGCTTCAGGTTTCCAAAGAGTCTTTGCCGGTCAATTCCCTTCTCATTCTCGCCCTCGAGGTTGTGTATAACCTCGATGGCGGTAAGCTGATTTCCTATGGTTCCTCTCAGGTCATGGGCGATGATGGACATCATCTGATCTTTGGTTGTATTGAGCTGATCCAGTTTGAGGTTTTGTTTGGTGATCACAAGGTTCTTCTCTTCCAGCTTCTGGGTGGCCATTCTCAGCTTTCGTAAAAAATAACTGAGGGCCACCACTCCGGCCACAAGCAACAGGGAAAATCCGAGTACGGAAAAGAGCAGCGCATTGCGCTTCCGCATCAGTTCCGTTGTCAGGTCCTTCTGGATCCGCAGGTTCTCGTTCTCCTGCTCAAGGGCTTTGGAACGGGTGCTGAACTCCATTTCCATGGCAGCCCTGGCCGCTGCTTCGCTGATAAGGCTGTCTTCGAACCGGTTGTGCAATACAGCGTATTCGTAGGCGCTTTTGTAATCCCCGCGTGCCATGGCAATTTCCTGCATGATCTGATATCCTTGGGCCAGGTGCTCCATGGCAGCCAGGGAATCGGCCATTCCCAATCCCCGTGCTGTCATGTTTCGCGCTTCAGCATAGCGTTGCTGGTCCAGCAGGACGGATCCGAGTCCCAGGTAGCACCTTACCAGGCCCTCCTGGTCTCCCAGTTGCTCTTTAACCGGTATGGCCGTGTTAAACAATTCCGTGGCCCGTTCATACTCCTCCTTCATCACATGGATCTCGGCCAGATAGGTGTAGCAGTTTGAAATGGTCCTTTCATCCCCGAGCTCCAGTTTTATCTCCATGCCCCTGTTCACATACTCGATACCCTCATCGTAGCGTCCCATATCGGCATGGTTGGTTCCGATGTTGATCAGGCAATTGGATTCCTGTATAGGATCGTTCAGGATGCGGCTCTCCCGCAGCGCTTCCTGGTAAAGGTTCAGGGCTTCCCGATGGTTGCCCAGTTTATTCTGGACTACTCCGCAATTGCTCAGGCAGAGGGCGATGTTCTTCCGGAAATTTTCCCGGCGGGAAATTTCCAGTGCCCGGGTGTAATAGTCAAAGGCCTTGTCGTACACTCCGAGTAGCACGAATACATTCCCCATGTTGATGTATGCCTGTGCGATATCATATGCATGTTCCACACTATCCAGGTGAATCACCGCCTCCTCGTAGGAGGATAGCGCCTCGCCATATTCTCCCCTGTTCTTATAAATGATTCCGATGTTATTGAGGCACCGGGTGATCCCTACTACCAGGCCGTTCCTTTTGTAAAAATCGAGGGCGGTGTTGTATTGGTTCAGAGCCTGGGTGTAATCGGCAGTAAAGAGATAGACATTGCCCTTGTTCTTTACCGTTTCATAGTACCTGATTTGGTCGTTCGCCTCCGAGAAAAGTGCAAGTGCACGATCATAATGGACCATGGCCTGATCGTACTCGCCTGTGTTGGCGTAAATCAACCCTGTGATCATGAAGTAGCGGCCCATCGACTCCGTGTCGTTAGTCTGATGGGCCAGCATGTAACCCTCCTCCAGGTATTTACGGGAAGTGATGGTATCCGAGGAACCGATCTCGGAAGCAATATCCAGCATCAGGCGGCAACGTATCGAATCGTGGGATTTTTCATTCAGTACCGTGATCAGGCTGTCGATCCTGAAATAGTCCTGGGCGTTCAGCTGAAGTGCCAGGGCCATGCTCAAAAACAGGGTAATGCGCATGGAGGTACGATACATTTCATGGCCGGTTTCCAGGGTAAAAATATAAATTTTATTGTGTTTGTAATTTAAAGCATATTTGTAAGGAATTTTGACCCCCTGATTCATGGCCCGGAAAATCGCTATTCCCCACACCTATGTGATCGTTTTCTTTTTCATTGCTGCTGCTGCCATACTCACCTGGATCCTTCCCGGAGGGGAGTTTGACAGGACCATCGTGGATGTGAACGGAACGGAAAGGGAGGTCATCGTGCAGGGATCCTACCACGAGGCTGAAAAGAATCCCCAGACCTGGCAGTTGTTCAGTGCGCTTTTTGACGGATTTGCCGGAAAAGCGGATATCATTGTATTTATCCTGATCATCGGAGGTGCCTTCTGGATCATGAACGACAGCCGGGCGATCGATGTCGGGATACAATCCTCCCTGAAAAGGGTACGGAGACTTGAACGTTACAAATTGTTTAAATGGCTGGGTGTGGATAACATGATCATTACACTGATCATGTTGATATTCAGTGTATTCGGGGCTACCTTCGGGATGAGCGAAGAGACCATAGCCTTCATTATCATTTTCGTGCCGCTCTCCATCTCCATGGGCTATGATTCCATTGTGGGGATCAGCATGTGTTTCGTAGGTGCGGGGTTGGGATTTGCAGGAGCTTTGCTTAATCCCTTCACCATCGGGATCGCGCAGGGACTCTCACAACTGCCCCTTTTCTCCGGCATCGAATACCGTTTGTTTGTCTGGCTGGTGATCAACCTGGTAGGTATCTCATTTATTTTGCGATACGCAGCCCGCGTGCGCAGGGATCCCACCGTTTCCCCCGTGTATGAAACTGACTCTTACTGGAGAAAACGGGAGACGGTGGACCTTGATAAATTGGAGTACCACACCCCCCTGGCCGCCTGGATCTCGTTTGGTCTGCTGCTGGCGGGCATGGCGGTTTTTGCAGTACTGGAACCGGTTTCCACCCTCCGTATCGGGAACAGTGAATATACCTTCTGGTTCCTTCCGCTCATCACCCTGCTGTTCGGGATCACGAGCATTTTTGCCCTCCGGAAATCGGTTCACTTTTATATACTTAACCTTCTGCTTTTCACCATCATCTACCTGATTATCGGCGTGATGGGTTACGGCTGGTTCGTGAAGGAGATCGCCACCCTATTTTTTGCCATGGGAATCTTTGCCGGGTTCGCCATGAACAGGAGTGCCAATGAGATCACCAGGCTGTTCATAGAGGGCATGCGGGATATCCTCTCCGCGGCGGTGGTGGTCGGGCTGGCAGGGGGGATCCTGGTGATCCTGGAGGACGGAAAAGTGATCGATTCGTTGTTGTTCCACATCGCCCAATCGATGCAGGAGTTCGGAAAACTTGCCTCCGTAAGTATGATGTATTTCATCCAAACCCTGATCAATATAGTGATCCCGAGCGGTTCGGCCAAAGCTGCGCTCACCATGCCCATCATGTCGCAGTTTTCGGACCTGATAGGGGTTTCCAGGCAGGCCACCGTGATGGCGTTTCAGCTGGGCGATGGCTTTACCAATATGATAACGCCCACATCGCCGGTCCTCATCGGGGTACTGGGGGTGGCGAGGATCCCTTATGAAAAATGGTTCAGGTGGGTGCTCCCGTTTATGGCGATCCTGATTTTCCTGGGCTGGCTGTTACTCATCCCCACGGTTACACTGACGCTCAACGGATTCTAGTTCACACACCCGGATCATTTGAAACTGATTCCCATACCCACGGAGTGGGTGGAATAAAGGGTATGGGTATAGTCGTAGTGCAGGGTGAAGACCCCCAGTTTAAGTCTTGCTCCCACGTTCAGCCGCAGGTTATTGAAATTCCTGAATCTCATATGTATGGGATCTTCAAGCACCTCGTAGGTAGTGAGCCCGAGGTTTTCGCCGTCGGTATAGACCGAGTGTACCGGATAGTGTCCCTGCAGGATCACTTCAACCAGGGAACTGGCGTAACCGATACCCTGGTAGAAGGTGACCACGGAAAATGTCTGGGAAGTGACCAGGTTCATGGTCCACCCGTCCACCTTCTGGATCACAAACTGGTCATCCCAGTTTAATGCGGGATAGGAATCGATATCGACATTGGCCTGTGGCACCACCACCACATGTACCATGGATGTGACCTTGGTATACCCGCCCTGGAGGGTGATATCCAGGAAATCCAACTCTTTGACAAGGGGTACCCATTGGGAGACCGAATGCCTTCCCCCCAAACCCCATACTCCGATCTCACCGTAATCGCGGTATCCCACCTGGGGTACAAAACGCACAGAGAGATCGGTACCGAAAGGGATCCCTACGGTCAGCTGAACCATGGGAAGCGGAAAGAAATCGATACCTGTACCATTGGGCGCGGTGTACCTGGCATATTCCACATCTGTCACATTTCCGGGAGTGAGCTCTACCGATTCGGAATAGGTTAATTCAGGTCTTACATCCGCAGCACCGGCAATGGTAGGTGCAAGATGGGTGGACAATTCGTCCAATTTTCCGTTCAATTCCAGCTGATTCATGTCAAAGGTGCGGAGGGATGCCGGAGCCTTTGCCCAGCTCACGGTGGCTGTAACATCCAGTCCGCCCAGCTGGTGTGGCCTGGCGGTATTGTACCAGCCCGCATTCAGGTCCGATCCCAGCACGTGTGCGTAAGGCCTCAGGTATTCCTGCAGGATCAGCTCGGCATCATCAATTCCACCATAGATAAAGTCCATGGTCAGGTTCTGTGCATGCAGCGATGAACATAGAGATGCAGCAATGATGGTTGCAAGGATAGATCCCCTCTTTTGCATCCGTTTCATAGGGTTCAGTTTTATGCCAACCTTAAAAAAGTTAAATTTGTTTCCATGGGTACCTCGATACAATTTCCGAACCAACCCCTGGCCGATCGCATGCGGCCGGGAACCCTCGACGGATTCATCGGTCAGGAACACCTGGTCGGGCCCAATGCTGTTATACGTAACATGGTGGAATCAGGTTCGCTTTCTTCCTTCATTCTGTGGGGCCCGCCCGGTGTCGGAAAGACCACCATGGCCACGATCATATCCAGGCAGCTCGATCGTCCCTTTTTCAGCCTGAGTGCTGTTCAGAGCGGCGTCAAGGATGTACGAGAAACCATCGAAAAAGCCAAGAAGCTGCAATTTTTTGATCAACCCAATCCCGTTCTGTTCATCGATGAGATCCACCGATTCAGTAAATCTCAGCAGGATTCTTTGCTGGGAGCGGTTGAACAGGGCATTATCACGTTGATCGGGGCCACTACAGAAAATCCGTCGTTCGAGGTCATTCCGCCCCTGCTTTCCCGGTGCCAGGTTTACATCCTCAATTCACTGAGCCGGGATGATCTGATCGAGCTGATGAACAGGGCACTGGAAAAGGACCTCACGCTCAAGAAGCTTTCGATCCGCATCCGGGAGAATGAGGCCATGCTACAGTATTCGGGCGGGGATGCCAGAAAGCTGATGAATACCCTGGAACTGGTGGTGCGTTCGGAAGTATCTGTACCGGGATTCAGCCCGGATCAGGAGATCATCGTGACCAACGACCTGGTCAAGGAGCGGCTGCAGGAAAACATGGCGCTCTATGACAAAAATGGAGAAATGCACTATGATATCATCTCCGCCTTCATCAAATCGATCAGGGGCAGCGATCCCGATGCGGCGGTTTACTGGCTCGCCAGGATGCTCGAAGGTGGCGAGGATATCAAATTCATCGCCCGGAGGCTGGTTATTCTTGCATCGGAAGATATCGGGCTGGCCAATCCCAATGCATTGCTGATGGCCACCAACTGCTTCCAGGCTGTCCATATGATCGGCATGCCGGAAGCACGGATCATCCTTTCTGAAACGGCCATTTACCTGGCATCCTCGCCCAAAAGCAACAGCGCATACATGGCCATTGAGCAGGCCATGAACACGGTGAAGGAGACCGGAAACCTCTCTGTCCCGCTCCACCTCCGAAATGCACCTACGAAACTGATGAAGGAGCTGGGTTATGGTGAGAAGTACCAGTATGCGCACGATTATGATGATCATTTTGTAAAAGAGAATTATCTTCCCGATCAGCTGAATAACGCACAGTTTTACCGGCCTGCAGCCAATCCCAGGGAGGAGGAGCTCAGGAAAAGACTCCAGAAACTATGGGAAAAAATGAAAGATTATGACAGAAAACAATGATCAACCCGGACTGGATTTTTTTATACCGGGACTGAAACATCACGATAAGCAGGGTTTTTTGCTCATTGCCGGTCCGTGCGTGGTTGAAAGCCGGGAACTTATATTCGAAACAGCTGAAACCATCGTCCGGCTGGCAGAGCGGTTCCGGCTGCCGCTGGTATTTAAAAGTTCTTACCGGAAGGCAAACCGGTCCAGGCTCGATTCATTTACGGGTATTGGTGATGAAAAAGCGCTCCGGATCCTCAAGGATGCCGGGTATCATTTCGGGGTTCCAGTGATAACTGATGTTCATACTCCTGAAGAGGCCTCCATTGCCGCAGCTTATGTGGATGTGCTGCAGGTTCCTGCATTTCTGTCACGCCAGACCGATCTGCTGGTAGCCTGCGCTCAAACCGGAAAGAGCGTTTCGATCAAAAAGGGGCAATTTCTATCTCCTTCGGCCATGCGTTTTGCTGCGGACAAAGTGCTGGAATCCGGGAACGGGAAAATTTTGATCACAGAGCGCGGCACCACTTTCGGGTATGGCGATCTGGTGGTAGATTTCCGGGGTATCCCCGAGATGCAGAAATGGGGATTTCCGGTGGTTCTTGATGTGACCCACTCGCTTCAGCAACCCAACCAGTCTTCGGGCGTGACCGGCGGAAAGCCGGAGATGATAGAATACATGGCAAGGGCAGGCATTGCCGTGGGTGCAGATGGAATATTCCTGGAGACGCATCCCCGGCCGGAAGAGGCTAAATCGGATGGCCTGAACATGCTGCCGTTAAGCCAGCTGGAGGGGCTGCTCCATGTACTGGTCCGGTTGCGGGAAGTGGTTGTCGAATGATTAGTATAAATGGTTTTAACCTTGGTCCTATGCGTATTACTTTGATTCTTGCCGGCCTTCTGATGCCGCTGGTATGCCTGGATGCCCAGGTGCTGGATGAAATACTTGAATCCCATTATGAAGCTGCGGGCCAGGATAAGATGGGAAAAATTGAGACCATCGTTACCCATGGTAAAAATCACTATTCGATGGCCGGCATTGAATCCGGCTTCACCATATACCGTGCAAGACCTGACAAGATCAGGGTCGAAAGCCAGTTTCAGGGTTCCGGAGTGATACAGGCCTACAATGGGGAGCGAGGATGGATGGTTGCTCCTTCCATGGGTGTTCCGGAACCTAAAGAAATGACAACCAATGAATTGAAGTCTTTGCTGAACCAGGCGGAATTTGAAAACCCCCTCTGGAAATTCGAGGAAAAAGGGAGCAGACTGGAGCTGATTGAATCTGAGCCGGACGAAACGGCCGATCACCTCAAACTGACCACAAGCGAAGGGGATGAACTCCATTTCTTTATCGACCGGGAGAGCCGCCTGATCACCTCCATCCGGTCCACGCAGGTGATGGGGGGCTCGGAAACTGAAATTACCAGTGTGCTGCAGGATTATAAGAATACCCGCGGGATTCCGGTTGCCAGGAGGATTCAGACCAGGATGAACGGAGAGACCGTAACCACCATTGAAATTGAAAGGGTGGAGTTCAATAAAAAGATTGACTCCACCCTTTTCGAAAAACCGGTAATGGTTCCCTCTGCCCCATCATCACTGGAACAGGGTAATCATAAAAACCAGTAGCCGTATAAGCCAGGTTCTGTATCCATCGTCAGAGAAGGATCCCCATCATTTATCTGCGCGGCCTACCCCCCGGCAGAAGCGGGTCGCTTTTTTTGTGCCGGTATACATGGCCTTTCAGCCCGCGGGACAAACAGCTATGACGGTCACCCGCCATACTGGTGGGCTCTTACCCCACCTTCTCACCCTTATCCGCTTTCGACATGCTCCGGCGGACGGTTTTTTTCTTCTTTGTTACCGTGCCTTCGCAGGCACCTGTCTTTCGACAGCGCGTCACCCTACGCTGCCCGGACTTTCCTCTGCGTCCGCCAAAGGCAGAACGCAGCGATGGGACCGGCTACTGTGTGATTCAGATTCTGTACAAAATTAACTAATTTTGCGCACTCTTCCAGGTGAACATGAATCAAACAGACACCACAGAGATTGAAAGCTACAGGTACGAGCTGCCCGAATCCAGCATTGCGAAGTTTCCCCTGCCGGAGAGGGATCGATCCAATTTGTTGCTCTATGACCGGGGATTGATCCGGAAACATACCTTTGCGGAGTTGCCGGAACTGATTCCTGCCGGCACATGGATGGTTTTCAATACCACCAGGGTGATCCGGGCCCGCCTGCGGTTTAAAAAGCCCACCGGGGCAGGCATTGAAATCTTCTGCCTGGAACCGGTCGAACCGGCCGATTATGAAAGGGCATTCCAGGCTGCCGGATCCTCCACCTGGAAGTGCCTGGCGGGAAATATCAAAAAATGGAAAGAGGGCCCCATTCACCTGATTCTGAAGGACCTGACCGTGACCGCCCGGTTGTTGGGTGGTTCCGGGGGAACATTCAAGGTGCGGTTCAGCTGGGAACCTTCGCAGATCACTTTCGGGGAGATCCTGGACCGGGCCGGCCAGACACCGATTCCCCCGTATCTGAACAGGGATGCCGAGGAGATTGACAGGGAAAGATACCAGACCGTTTACAGCAGGGAACAGGGTTCGGTGGCAGCCCCCACCGCCGGACTCCATTTTACCATGGCGCTTATGAACAGGTTGAATGAAAATGGTATCCGATCCGGGGAGATCACGCTGCATGTGGGGACCGGTACTTTTGTTCCGGTCAAGGAGAAGGATGCCAGGAATCATACCATGCATAACGAAATGGTGGTCATTGGAGTTCCTTTCATTCAACAGTGGGCCGCGGAACCCGAACAGTTGCTGGCAGTGGGAACCACTACCACAAGGAGCCTTGAATCGCTCTACTGGCTGGGAGTCAAGCTGCTGACCGGCGGGATGAAAGATCCTTTCTCGGCCGGACTGGGGCAATGGGAGTATGAGAATCTGCCCGATCAATACAGCCTGGCTGAGAGTTTACAGGCGTTGCTGAAGTTTTGTGAAGAACATCAATTTGAAGAACTTGTCTTTTCCACACGGTTGATGATCGTTCCGGGGTACCGGTTCCGTACCATCAAGGGATTGATCACCAACTTCCATCTTCCCGGCAGTACGCTGTTGCTTCTGATTGCGGCGTTCCTGGGTGAGGAGTGGCGGAAAGTGTATGATTATGCCCTCGTTCATCAATTCAGGTTCCTCAGTTATGGAGACAGTTCGCTGCTGCTGCCCCGTGGGTGGTCAGGAACCCATCAGTGAACGCAGCAGACTGCAGAACCCATCAATATCCTCTTCCTGTGTGTCGTAGGAGCACATCCATCGCACTTCGGATGTGGGTTCATCCCAGACATAAAAGAAGTACTGCTCCTGAAGGATAGGAATCAGCCGGGAGGGAATTCTGGCAAAGACCGCATTAGACTGAACCTTCTGGGTTATTTCAATTCCGGCAATGGCAGACACTTCGTCGTGCAGCTTGCTGGCCATACGGTTGGCATGCATTGCATTTTTCTTCCAGAGGTCGTTCTGCAGGAAAGCTTCAAACTGTGCCGCTATGTACCTCATCTTTGAGGCCAGCTGCATGCCCTGCTTTCGCCGGTATTTGAAATCGGCACACAGCGCCTTATGGAAAAAAACCACCGCCTCTCCGTACATCATCCCGTTTTTGGTCCCCCCGAAAGAGAGCACATCCACCCCTGCCTCCCCTGTAAAGGCATTGAAACCACAATCCAGTGCTGCCGCAGCATTGCTGATCCGGGCACCATCCATGTGGAGGTACATTCCTTGCTCATGGGCATAGTCGGCAATCGCTCTGATCTCCTCCGGAGTATAGATGGTCCCCATTTCAGTGGACTGGGTAATGGAAACCACCCTGGGCTGCACATGGTGTTCGAATCCTATCCCCTGCATCTGGCTGGCTATGAGCTCCAAATTCAGCTTACCATCGGGGGTTTTTACATCGAGCAATTTGCAGCCCGTAAATTTTTCAGGGGCCCCGCATTCATCCACATGGATATGGGAGGTCTCCGGGCAGATCACCGCATGGTAAGGTTGTGTAACAGCCGAAAGGCCCAGCACGTTGGCTGCCGTTCCAGTGAACACAAAGAATATTTCCGAATCCTCCCCGAAGATCTGCTTCATCCCGGAAATGACCCGCATGGTATACGGATCATCCCCGTAAGCAATCACATGTCCCCCGTTCACATCTTCAATGGCCCGCAGTATCTCCGGGTGAACGCCGGCGTTGTTATCGCTGGCAAATCCGCGTTTGTTCATGACATGATTCAGTTAAAACAGTTCATCATATTTGGTCCAAAGCATATCCCCCAGATCCCAGGCTTTACCGACCACCCTTCCGCCCCACTCCATGGTATATCCCGTGAGCAGTTCGTTCAATGCCTCCAGCTCACCGGCCCGGTACAATCTCAGGGCCTCTGCTTCAAATGCATCCTGATTGTCGAATAGTTCCAGTTGCCATTCATCCCAGACCCGGTTTACGTCTTGCCGCATATCACCCCATCGCTGCGCGGTGAGTGTACCCAGCCTGTTGAACGCCCACCAGGCCGATTCGGTGGTGTAGCCATTGGGCCTTCCGGGTGTTTTATAAGAATCGGGAAGATCACTGACAGAACCATAGACCGGTATGTAGATAGAGGTAGAAACATTATCCATGGCCAGCCATGCCACTCCCCCGATCTCGTCCGGAAGCCAGCTGCGGCACTGGATGATGGAGGCG
>Ga0209536_100005707_pt1 | contig 19266 bp, 25 predicted proteins | sample DeeMarSeWOR28_12_FD_187461 | JGI IMG/M metagenome (GOLD analysis project Ga0209536, IMG submission 187461) | Marine sediment microbial communities from White Oak River estuary, North Carolina - WOR-2-8_12 (SPAdes) (version 2) | ecosystem: Environmental > Aquatic > Marine > Intertidal zone >... | reverse complement strand
TACAAAGCCATAACTTCCATAGACACCATCACTGTAGGTTATTGGAGATTCACCCTGGCCATCTATATAGAATGTCACTGTCTGCTGTGTCCTGCTGACTACAACAGCAACATGGTGCCACTTCCCACGATCGAGCCTGTTAGTAGAGAGAACTTCTCCCCCAGGGTTATATCTGTCATAGTACAACATACCGTCCATGACACCAAATTGGAACACCTTCGGGTTGAGTTGATAACGGTTCTCAATTATGGTCTGAACTTGACCGGGTAAGAAATCTGGGATGTTGACCCATGCTTCTAGTGTCAGATCATTAGTGAGGATGAGTCGCGGATTGTTGAAACCGCAATCAGCCCATGCATATCTGTCAAACTTGAGTGCATTTCCGACTTGTCCTGTAATCCATGTATAGGGCCCAGTAAGTTGGGCATCATTGAATGGTTCCATCATCTCGAATGCGACTGGACCACTGCCCTCATTCATCTGCCAGTAAGCCACAAGGTCCGGAGGCGCAAGTACTGCAGAGGTGCTAAAATCATTATGTTGAGCTTCAATGTTGACAGCTGGGTCAAATGTAGCCTGGGATACAGCACTCATCAATAGAAAAGCCAATGCTAACGATATGGAAAACAGGCTGATTTTTCTGAACCTCTGCAAGAAACTATCTCTCCCAATAGTAATGCTTCCGCAGTAGCATCGCAAGTATACTTGAAAGAGTCTTATTAATTCTGGTTTTAGACGGCATTCTGCCGGTTTTTGCGCGGTTTTTGAGAAAAATGGTGGATTCTCTCCATTTTCAGCCGATAATAAAGAAAATTGATTATTTGAGAAATCGGAGTTAGAATCGGAACCGGACTAGAAATAAGCCAGACCATGTACCTCCAAGGAGGATGTGGCATGAATGAGAAAGAAGATCTATTGGGCTAATGCTCTATTCTCGGATGCAGACAGGGAGTTCAACGTTGGAGCAGTCAGGCAAGTGAGGGATGCTGGATATGAGGTGTTTCTTCCCCAGGAGGCCTTCGCTGCTAATGCAGACCCCACAAACGAGGAGATATTCAGGATAGACACAGGAGAACTCCAGACCTGCGATATTGTGGTAGCCTGTCTTGACCAATTTCCAATTGATAGTGGTGTGGCGTGTGAGATTGGCGTTGCTTATGCCTCAGGAATCCCTGTCATTGGACTATACACAGACATCCGGAGTAGGAGAGAGGGCCCTGGGAGGATGTACAAGAATCAGTATGTCCTCGGAGCTATTGAGATCAACGGAGAGATTGTGGATTCTGTCGAAACGTTGATCAAGACAATCCCGAAGTATGTTTGACTAACTGGTTTTGCAAAAATCGATAATTAGCTGCGCCAGCTCTTCTCCCTTGTCCTCCTGGAGGAAATGGCCTGCCTTTGTTATGGTGACATGCTCTCGGTTCTGAGCCCCAGGGATCATCTTCTGGAAGTATCTCTCTCCCCCTCTGGTGACTGGATCTTTGTCACTGAAAGCTGTGAGGAACGGTTTCTTCCACTTCGTCAGAACATTGTCCCAGACTTTTCGATTCTTTGACAGCTCTGAGGGAACCAGGTATGGCATGATTCGTGTTCCCGCCTTGTACGATGCATCTGGGAAAGGAGCTTCGTAAGCTTTCACGACCTCCGGAGGGAGTGTGGTCATTGTTCCTGATTGCACAATGTCTCCGATTTGAAGCTCAGGGACTGATTGGGAATATGCCACCCATGTCATGAAGTTGGTATTCTTTTGGAACTCTTCTAGTGTTATTCCTTTGAGACGTCTGATTCTTAGCTTGAACAGAGGGTATCCAATCTTTGCCCTTATGCCTTTGGCAGAAGGAAGGCCAGTGTTTGCAGCTATTATCCTAGCAAATCGTTCCGGGTCTTCTCCAACCACACGGAGACCGATCAGACCGCCCCAGTCTTGGCAGAACATTGTGATGTTTTGAAGATCAAGTAGTCTAACGAACTTCAGCATTATGTCAACGTGTCTCTGATGGCTATGACCCTTTAGTTTGACGGGTTTGTCAGATTTGCCAAACCCCATGAGGTCAGGAGCAACTGTGCGAAATCCGGCCTCAACAAGAGGAGGGATCATCTTTCTGTAGAGATAGCTCCATGAGGGCTCCCCATGCATCAGAAGGATGAGTGGAGCATCCTTTGGACCTTCGTCGACATAGTGAATGCGAATCCCGTGAATATCAATATAGTTTGGTTCAAAATTGTAGTCGGCAAGATTCTCAAATCTCTCATCAGGAGTTCGAAGCATCCCTTCAATTGTCATGGATTCTCAATATGATTCCTATGTGATGAGTCTTACGTAACCCTCTGAGCAAGGTTAGTCTTCAGGCGTTCTTTGAATCCTGGACCGTCTACCTTGAGTTTCTTGCGGACCATCTTCCACGCTGCAGCGCAGTTAGGATAGTCCACACTGAGCATGTCATGGATCACTTCATCGACCATCGCACTGTTCTCTTTTGTGACCTCGAAACCAATCTCTTCGAACAGCTCTTTCATCCTCGAGTTCTTGAAGTAGCACGTCATTGAGGTCAAGGAATGAACTAGCATTATTATTTCTTTTCAGGAAGTAGACAGACTAGTAACCAAGATATGCACAGTGTGTATTCGTCGAACTGAGCGGAGTTGTCACCACATGGAGGAACTACTGAACAGCAACGAATCCGTGAGGAGAGCAGCTGCTGAGGAGCTCGTTGCTAGAGCAACAAACACACCGACTGAAGTGGCGGCAAAGATACCAGAGTTGACAGGTTACATCAGGGAAAGCACGGACGACATGGTCTCGATGCAGATCTCTCATGCGATATCCATCATGTGCGAGAAGAGTCCTGGAGTTGAACGGACCTATTCTGGGAACATCATGGGAACACTGGAGTTTCTGTCCTCTAGACCCATGACTGAAGATGACAGTGAAAGAATGATCAATGCAGCAGCCAACCATCTGTTCAACACACAGGTGCCACAGTTGACCTCAGACTCAGCCTTCCTGAAGAGCTCACTGCCATTGCTGTTCAAGTACCTGCAGAAGGAGGGTTCGGCGAGATGGCCCGCATATACTGTAGTGGCTCGTGTCGCTTCCCAGAACCCTAAGATGTTCGAGGATTATGTCGGCGTCATCATTGAGATGGTGGCGAGAGGCTCCAAAGAACTGTCCCCGCCACTGATGTTCCTCTACAAATTCAAACCTATAGAATTCCAGAGCAGGATGGACAAACTTGTTGAGGTCTATCGGAAAGATTCAGACCTTCGCTCCTTACTTCTGTCCATCTTCCTTGAGATTTCAAAGGACAGACCGGAACTACTGGAACCTCATCTTCCTCTCCTCGTCGAGGGACTCAACTCACCTACAACAGGGTCCATGAATGCAAGCATCATGAGTGAGATAGCCCGTAACAATCCTGGTGCGGTCTACCCTCATCTTAATTCATTGAAACAGTCCATGGACTATGTCGACGCCCTGAAGTACACAGTCCCTAATGTCCTAGGTCTCATTGGAAGGATGTCGGATGATGTTGCACGTGAAGTGCTCCCATTTCTGGCAGACATGTTGACCGACTCCGATCAGAACCTGGCAATCATGGTGCTGTCAGAGTTCAGAAACTTGGGAGAGATGAACCGTGAGCTGCTTGATCCCTACATAGGCCTCATGCGAAAATGGGCAAACGACCCACAAAAGTACGTACGGGACCAGGCCAATGCTGTGATCGACTTCTATGAGGGTCGTGACCTCCGTACATTGGCCTTCCAGATCGAGGAGCAGAACAAGTTAATCAGAGAGGCTGCCCTAACGGTGGGATCCCTTAAGGAGTACGTAGACCAGAATGTGGAGATGTTAAAGTACTTCATAGCAGATGTCGTGAAGAAACTACCAGTACCAGTGAAATTCTCCACTGAAGGAAGAATCAGAAAGACGATTCACCTACATTTCACCTGTGGACTCAAATTCGAGAGATGTCTGTATCCCGAGGACCGACCGTTCATCACTGAGTCCAAGGACTGGAACAAGTGGCTGAAAATCGCAATGTCAGCTGTGAGGATTGGAAAGGCAATCATCTTCCCAATCGAGTCAACTGATGCTGTGGATGCCGTCAGAGAGGCATATGACGCCTACAGAGAGAAGGACGACAGGGACTTCCTTGCATACATAGGAGAACCATTCCTGACCTCAGCCGAGCAGGACAATCTGGTAACCCAACTTCGAAACGCTAGGTTCTTTGATGTCTTCAACTATGTCCCTGAAACAGGTGAGTGGGCCTGCCTGATGTGTAATCCACCGGGATCATGACCCTCCAAATCCCTTGACAACAGCTCCATGATTCAGCGCTTCTTAAATCCAGGAAACACAGCAGGAGTCGTTCTCCGATACTCCTCATACTCTTCTCCGAACCTCTTCACGAGGTCTTTCTCCTCATAATAGATGTGAATCGGCGTGAAGGTCAGGATGAAGGCTGTCATCCAGAGTGTGAGAAAGAGCGAATTTACAAACAGTGCTACAACCACATAAAGTGGCATTTCTCCTACTGCGCCAGGATGTCTAATCTTCTTGTAGATTCCTCCATGAAGTTGGATTCCTCTCTGAGGCGCGTGCATCTCTTTTCCAGCGTCCCTGAGTGCGACAGACATGATGATGAAACAAGGAACCCCAATAATGATGCCGACGATTATACCGAACGATGGATCAGGACCAAGGACCCATGCAAGTTCTGGTACCGGAAACCACAGCCAGAGTACTGTGTTAACAACCATGATACCTGCGAACACGAAGGATATGCTCCTCAGTCTAGCACATTCCTCCCAAGCCTTCTCTCCCTTCTTCTCTTCTCTTGTGACAGGCATCACACTGAGGGTCGTCAGATATGAGAAAAGGAATGCACTGACGTGGAGTGACGACAGATTGACCCACGCAACAACCAACAGAGACACACCTATGTGACCATCACGTCACTTCTACTTAACTCCAAGTATTCTAGATTCGTCAACATCATCCTTCACGAACATCTTGAGGTCTACTCCCACAGTTGTTACCTCTCCGGTTGCACAGACTGTATCTCCGGAGTATAGGGAACAGAAGAGTACGGTCTTGTTTTCGTCTATCTCTTTCACCTTTGCCCGTAGGGTGACTGGTTTGTCCAAGGGAGTTGGTTTGAGGAATTTTACCTTGAGAGATGCAGTGACGTGCATGACCTGATCGGCACCACTGGTCTTGTGTGCGATTGCGTTAGCAGTACCTGTGGCATGGCAATCAATGAGTGTCGCAATGATGCCTCCATTCAGAATTCCAGGAAACGCAAGATGGTATGTCTTGGGAACAAAAGTGGCTACAGTTTCTTCATCCTGCCAATAGCTCTTCAGCTGGAGACCATGTGTGTTATTCTTTCCACATCCCCAGCAGTACGACGCTTCCTCTGGCCATTCGTCTTGGATTGTCCTTTCTGTCATGAGTCTGACGTGGTGAGATTATTTGTAAAGATAGTGGAGTGTCCATGAGAGTTAGGCAGATTGGAATTTGATGACTGATCCAGCACCCACATCCATGAACTTGTCCTCAAAGGCCTGCAGAAGTGCAGCTCGACCCCGTAGCCCAGTACAGTGACTAGGAGCCAGTTTAGAGAGAGGAAAGTCCATCAAACGTTCGATTGTCTTGGTAAGTCGATACTTCGACGCATCGTTGAGGTGTAGTCCTCCGACAATTCCAACGATGGATGATGACCCGGTTAGTTTGATTGCATGGTCTATAGTGTTCACAATTCCTGCGTGACAGCAGCCAGCAAGTATGACGATTGACCCGTCTTTCAGCCTGAAGACAACAGATAGGTCATCCATTACAGGGTCTGGGACCTCTTTCCCGCCCTGTACTGTACTGATCTTCAATAGAATGCCAGAGAGTTTCTCGAAATCATTTGTTCTGGGGACTTCACCAGTAGTCATTATCCCATCAGCGATCTCATAGGAGTCACGGGTTGTGATGACCTCGGTCTTCCTCCTGAGACTGTCCTCTGAGAAATACCTCGGAGTGCCTATCTCATGTTTTTTCCCATCGTCTGATTTGAAGGTCTTTGACAACAGGGCATCTGGATGGCAAAGTACAGGAGTCTTCTTACCGGTGAGAGCTAGAGCCTCGATTAGTCCGCCTACATGGTCATAGTGACCATGACTCAGGACAATCAGCTGTACTGTAGAGAGGTCCTTGTCAAGTTGCGCCATGTTATGAGTCAGGACTATGCGTGAAATACCAGTATCGAAGAGGAATGTGAATTTGCTCGTGTCATCATAGGTGACTTTGACCAAAGCAGAATAGCCAGCCTCACCTAACAGGTGGATAGCTCCGGCACCCGTCACATTCCCATCTACCAGATTAAGAATCTCAATCGTTTCGATTGCACGTGTCATCTGGACTCCTCACGATACCTAGACACACGTCCTAGATAACACCTCCTTTTCAAATTGTAACAGTTCGAGATAGAACCGCCTCTTCCGAAGAGGTTTTGTACTCCTATGCACTATTGTTAACTATGAACAAGACAGAGAAAGACTGGGAACTCGAGCTCACTCCCCAGCAGTTTCGTATTCTCAGACAGTGTGGGACAGAACCTCCATTCACTGGCAAGTATGTCTATCACAAAGGGAAAGGCACCTACACTTGCGCAGGATGTGGAAACGAGCTCTTCAGTTCAGACACAAAATACGAGTCAGGCAGTGGGTGGCCGAGCTTCTGGGACCAGCTGTCAGATGAAGCAGTTGACAGAAAGATCGACAACAGTCATGGTATGAAGAGAATTGAGGTCGTGTGTAAGAAGTGCGGAGGTCACTTGGGGCATGTGTTTGATGACGGACCTAATCCTACAGGACTGAGGTACTGCATCAATTCTCTTGCATTGGATTTCAAAGAAGACGCTAGAGACTAGAGTTGGCCAAGAGCCCCATCAAGAGCAGCCATGAATCCTGATTCGTCGGCCTCTTTTCGCTTCTTGATCTCTTTCCAAGTAGCGGAACAGTTCTTGTACTCTATGCCCAGGAGCTTGTGAATCTGTATGTCAATATCCCGCTTGTTTTCGGGTGTGACCTCAACTCCAAGCTCTGCAAAGATACCTTTCAAGTGTCTGAAGTAGCAAGTCATGATCAATCCTCATCTAGCATGGTAATGTAGACTATCAATATTCCTACTCTCTAATAATCCGAGTGAATGGTGCGGCACCTGAACCCAAATATGGACTGACTGACAGGATGTATCAGTGAATCCGCAATGTCAGTGAGAGGAATTGGAGGTGTCTTCTTCAGGTCGAAAGATCCGAAGAAGCTCCAAAAATGGTATGAGGAGAACCTTGGACTGAAGCCTGATGATCAAGGCTACATCTATTTCATGTGGAAAGACCTGAAAGATCCCGGCTATACTCTATGGGGGCCGTTTCCCAAAGATACAAAGTACTTTGGAGATTCCGGAGCCGACTCTATGATTAACTTCGTTGTTAGTAACATTGCAGTGGTCTTCGAGGAGTTGAAGAAGAAGGGAGTAAAGGTTGATGATAGAGGGATTGAAACAACTCCCGAGGGGAAGTTCGCTTGGATTTTCGATTCCGAGGGGAACAAGGTCGAACTATGGGAACCACACGCAGATTGATTCCCTTCACAATAGCATAATATGGAGGATTCTTCATAGAACACACAGTGCCCGAAAATGAGTGAGAAGGTCCTATTACTTGGAGCATCTGGATCAATGGGTTTTGCGGCCTTCAAAGAGCTATGGGCTCGTTTAGATGACAAAGGTGAACGAAAGTATGACGTTGTACTACTCCTTCGCCCTTCAAAAAAGAACAAAAAGATGTTCGCCCCCTATGAACGTGAATGTGGATTAGTGAGCGTTCCTGGACGAGGAACGGTCGAAGGAGAAGGTTTCAGAATAGTCTGGGGAGACGCTACCGTTTATGAAGACATTCTAGAATCAGTAAAGGGAGTGGACTGGGTCCTTTCTCCAATGGCATTCATAGCTCCAGCAGCAGACCACAATCCAGAGATGTCAAAATCTGTGAACACAACTGCTGTCGAGTACGTTGTGAGAGCGATTCATGAAGTTGGTGGGAGAAACCGTATCAAGTTGGTGTATATTGGTTCTGTAGCACAAACAGGAGACCGTCTTCAGTCTATACATATGGGTCGCGTAGGAGACCCCATGAAGCCAAGTGTCTTTGATTTCTATGCAACATGTAAGATTGGAGGAGAGCGTGCGGTTATAGAATCGGGTCTCAAGTATTGGGTTTCGCTCAGACAAACATTCATAGCAATCCCTGATGCAATGGGACTGATGGATCCCATCATGTTCCATCAACCGATAGACACCTGCATAGAGCTCAATACAGACGCAGATGCTGGCCGTGGACTCATCAATTGCCTTGATATCCCAGAAGATTCCGACTTCTGGCGAAGAGTCTATAACATGGGAGGAGGTCCAAGCTGTCGCGTTGTCTTCATCGAATATATAGACCGCATGATGAAGATGCTTGGAATGGGGGATTTCAGAAAAATCATGGAACGCAAATGGTTTGCTTTGAGAAATTTCCATTGTCAGTATTTTGAAGATAGTTGGATATTGAACGAATATATCCACAATTGGGGAAATACTCTCGAAGATCACTACCAACAGGTCATGGAAAACCGATCGATATTACTGAGGATTGTTTCTTTCATGACCAAGATTCCAGGTATTCGGGGACTGATTCAAAGTGCCAGCTACAAGAGAATGAAAGAAATGGTTTCCGGAAAGGATGGAACTCTCTATTGGTATGAGAATCGGAACAACCAAAGGATATCAGCATTCTATGGGTCATATGAGAAATACAAATCCATTGGTGGTTGGGATGATGAAATGCCCAATCTGAATCCTCAGTGGAAGAGGCTTGACCATGGATATGACGAATCCAAGGAATTGCTAGATATTCATGATTTGAGAGGTGCAGCTGAGTTTCGAGGGGGAAACTTGGTTTCACCTGAGTGGGATGGGGATATGTACTCTACACTGAATTGGCGTTGTGCATTTCACCATGAGTTCAGTGGATCTCCTTTCCTAATATTGAGAGCAGGTCATTGGTGTCCAGAATGTCTTGCCCCACCATGGAAATATGATGAGATAGCAAAGAGTAATCCCTTCTTTGCTCAAGTCTGGTATACCAACCACTCAGAGGATGAGAATAACTTCTATCCTAGTGATTGCTACAAGGATATTCTGTAAGTAAAGCTACTCGTTGTCTGACTTGATTGCTTGAAATGCGAGGTGCTTTGCAGCTTCTCTCTTGCTTACAATGTCCTTAGCTTGGGCACGGATTGCTTCAAAGAGTTCCTTTTTGGCTACTATCGATCTTTCAATGAAGGCTGCAACTGCTTCCGACCTGCTCTTGAATATCTCAAGTTCAACAAGGGCGTCAATGATTTCTACGATATCTACACTCAGACGAGTCATAACGGATATCTCACGGTGTTTGAGACCGTGTTTCTCCCTTTCAAAGACACCCAGAAGCTCTTCACGAAGGCTCTTGCTGTCAGGAACATTCCCTTGTTTTGGCGTTCTCAACACCTCTTGGCAAGTAGGGTCAGTGAAGACCTGTTTATAAGGCTTAACGAAAGGCACAGGCATTCCAGATAGTTGGACCTTCTTCTTTCTAGGAACCGTCCTTCTTGTAGTTGACAAACGGACCATCATGGCCAGGGATGATGAAGTCCGCCCTTTCGACTATCTTCTTGAAGGATGCCACATGCTCATTACGGAACTTCTCGACACGGGCATTTGGGAAGAAGGTTTCAGTGTGATAATACATCTTGGATACTATCGAGTCACCTGCCGCTATGAAGTTCTTCTTCTTGTATTGGATGATGACTGAATGGTCATGCTCAGTATGACCATGTGTGTCTAGTATCTCCAGACCCGCGTGCCACTCATCACCTTCCTTGAGTCGGACTGTTGTGTTCTCTACTTCTATTTCCCCAAGTGTCTTCTTGACGCGATCAGAGGAAACACCTGCATAGTAGACGGTCGCCTGTGGAAAGAGGTAGATGTTCTCCCAATGGTCACCATGCCAGTGAGTGATGAATATCTCATCGATTTCGGAGGGCCTGACTCCAAAGTATTTGAGTTCCAAAGCCAAACGATTCTCATCTGAAGACACCCGAAAGAATTGGTCCTTCTGACCCTCCCAGCTTACATCGATGAGGATCTTCTTGCCTTCAGTTTCGACTAGGGTCACTGTGGCAAGATTCAGAACTCCAAGCTCTCGCTCTAGGTCCCTAATCTTGAGACCGTCATGTTTCTCCCAGACTTCAGGACCACGTATTGTGTTACCCGAGCGAATTATCTGCAACCGGTCTACTGACCCTTTCATCCTTGATCATCTCCGAACAGTCTGGCTTTGAAGACATGTATATCATTTTCCCCATGCGCAGAAATCAGGATACCTAATCAGATTGGCCCAGATTAGAAAGAATCTTCTCAAGTTCATTGGCAAACCGGTCGATTGCTTCTTCCAGCTGTTTGAGAACCTCTCGGGAAGGTTTCGCCTGCAAAATAGCACCTATACTACGGAGTGTTCTGAAGAGGTCACGAAGTCCTAGTGGCGCATCTTGGAGAAATGGGAAAGGAGGGGGTGCAAATCCAAGATCTATCTTTTCCTGGAGTTCGCCACTCTGATCCACCTTGGTTTCAAGGAACTTGAGACCTGCAGAGGTCAGTTCATATTTTCGGGTTCTTCCATCCTCAACAGGAACCTCCTGCGTGAGTCCATCTTGAAGTAGACTCTTCAATAGTGGATACATGGACCCAGGTTTTGGTTTCCACCTTCCTCCCATCTCCTCTTCAATTGCGGCAGTAAGTTCAGCCCCAGACATCGGGCCTTCCTTCAGTTTGCGCAACACTCTGTACCTGAGAAACCCCTTAGGCACTATCGCTGTGTGCTGGATCCACTTCCTCAGTGGTTCGAACTCTTTTCGGAATGCTTTGAGACGTTCCTCCGACAGGTAGTATCGACGACCTATCTTCACAATCGGGGACTTGTCATCCGGTATTGGAGGTGTCATGTGTTCCAGTGCTTCAGGAAATCCAAGTTCCTTCCAGGTCAGTGCAGTCTCAGGAGATATGGCACCTTTCTCTCGAAATACCTCCTCAAGTCTTTTGAATGGACGGAACATGTCCTGACAATTGTCAGATTTGCCTTTATTTCATTCGAATGTATCACTAATGATATTTCATACCATTGGAGTATCAAAAAGCATAATAGTGTTAACTATCGTTAAAATATCATATTGGACAATTGGAGATGATCTTTTGAGATACCGAAAGGTTGGAAAGAGCGGACTGAAAGTGAGTGAGATTTCTCTTGGTTCCTGGTTGACCTATGGCGGGACTGTTGAGAATGAAATGGCCAAGAAGTGCATGACCACAGCGCTTGACAACGGGATAAACTTCATCGATTCAGCAGAAATCTATGCTGGGGGAAAAGCTGAGGAGGTCATTGCTCAGTTTCTGAGGGATGAGAATGTCAGTAGACGTAATCTTGTGATTTCGAGCAAAGTCTTCTGGCCAACAAGTAAGGACATTACTGACTGGGGGAACAGTAGAAAGAACATCATGAACGCCATCGATGACACACTGATGCGTCTGAACATGGACTACATTGACATCTATTTCCTTCACAGGTATGACTACACGACTCCGGTGAAGGAAACTGTCATGGCCATGGACGACCTGATCAGGGCTGGAAAGGTCCGACACTGGGGGACCTCTGTCTGGACTGCTGCACAGCTAGAACGTGTAAATGCAGTGGCAAAGGAGTTCGGTGCACACAAACCAATCGTCGAGCAGCCTCTGTATAACATGCTATCACGTTTCGTAGAACTGGAAATCATGCAAGTAGGGAAGACTCATGGGATGGGATTCACTGTCTTCAGTCCATTAGCCCAAGGTCTACTCACAGGGAAGTACAACGATGGTGTTCCAGAAGGAAGTCGTGGTGCAACATCGAATTGGTTGAACAGGTATCTCACTGATGAGAATCTCAACAAGGTCAGAAGACTCGGTGAGATCGCATCATCACTTGATATCACCACGGGACAACTAGCCCTCGCATGGGTATTGAGGCGTCCTGAAATTTCATCAGCGATTGTAGGCGCGACCAAACCTGAGCATGTCATCGACAATGTGGCTGCATCAGAGATTGAACTGTCAAAGGGCACACTTGAGGAGATTGAGATAGCTCTTGACAACGCTCCACAATGGCCATCAAACTATGCTCCCAACATCTTCTATGAGGACAAGATGAGGTAACTCACACAAGTACACTTAGATGGACCCTCGATTACTGCTCCATTGCAGGTGGAGAGTGGTGCTAAGCGGGGAAGAAACGCTTCGAAGCAATAGTCAGATTCTGCTTTCATTGGTACATCTGGCTAGAGGTACGATATACCTTGAACTAACTGCTTTCTACTGGTATGCAGTCTTTACTTGGCGTCCGGTTCCAATCATTCCAGGAGGACCAGTCGTAGCACAGTTCCCGCCTACTATCTTTGCATTATACATGACATTGATCTTTATTATACGTGGGCTCCTAACCCGTCGGATATGGCTTCGAGAGGGCAAAATCATAATCTATGCAGCGGCGGTGGACAGTTTCGAAATTGGCATTGTAGGCGGACTACTTGGAGGCTCACTTGTCACGGTTGGTTTGAATCCAGGCACTTTACTTCTCTCAACAATTCTAGTCCTATCTATTAGCAGTCTGATATTGAGCCTGTTCCTCTTTCTACGAGGTGAGAGGATAGCCAAAGTTCCTGAGAGTCTTGTTTGACAGAAAAGAAAGGTCATGCAGAGAGACTTAGGCCCTCCGCATGTGTGTAGTTACAACAGCATAAATGCTGCAGCAAGCCCTGAGATGTAGACAAGGTGGAAGATGACCAAAGCTACCCTTGGCACCTGAATGTCCCATCGTTTCACTAGGGCTCCACCAACTCCACAGAGGACTACTGAGAGCACGAATAGCAGAAGCATCAGTTCGATTGACATTTCTACGCTTCAGCCTCCCTGTACTGCCTCCACTTCTTGCCGAAGTAATAGACAAGACCCCCAATGTAGAGGATGTGGACGACTAGCCAGAACACATGACCCAGAAGGGTACTGCTGGCCAGGACATTCATAGCAATCCCACAGACTGCGATTGATGCAATCAAGACTACAATCAGCATCTTGATTGGACTCCTCGGTGTGTCATTAGGCCCAACATAGTCAGGCTCTGACACAATCGAGGGAATAGATCGAAATACGAGATGTTTGTTCATTGTAGTTCACGAGAAACAGTCACCTAGAACTACAAAACAGCATGGCAATTCATTGGTTCAAAAAATGCATCTGATTTAAGTCGGGGTTATCAATATTGTACCAACCACTGCAAAAATGGAAAATTCGTTGGTGAATATCGTTGGACTTGCTAGACAAGGCACTGTTTCAAGAGCTCAGTAACAACTGTCGTGTTTCATTCACGGAACTCAGCAAGAAATACGATGTATCTGTCAATACGATAAAGAATAGAGTCGAAGAGATGATTGAGAACGGAATCATAGTGTCTTTCGATGTTCAACTCAAACTAAGTCTGTATAATGCTAGTTTTGCGTTGATCATTCTCCGTCTGAAACGGCTCTTCACAGAACAGGAACAGGACGAGATTGGAAATCACAAGTTTGTCACAAGTGTCGCAACAGGGATGCAGCTCGATGGACAAGTAGTCGTCATCTATAGGAACAATGATGAACTCAATGAGGTGGTTGATTATCTTAGATCCAACAACAATGTGAAAGACCTCGAACTATTTCAGGTGCTTCCTCCACCATCATCTGCTGTCGGGTTGCCTGTTTCAAAAGAGCTCAAATCCTTGAAGAAGATTGACTGGCAGATTCTCCATCAACTTCGTTGGAATGGTCGAATGCCTATCAAAGATCTTGCAAAGGAGATAGGTCGCTCAGCACCTACTGTTAGAAAACGACTTGACTATATGAGAGAGCAAGGATTCCTCTATGAAACAATTCTCACGAATATTGGGATTGTTGAGCATGGTTTTGTCATCAATTTTGGGCTTGAATTCCCAAAAATGACAAGTGAAACTCAGCTAGAGATTGAGAAAGAAATGAGGTCACAGTATGAGGACAGCTTTGTTGTTAGCTGGAAGGTTATTGATAGACCAATCATATTCATGACTTTCCAGGTGAATAGTGCAACAGAGGCGCAAGAGATACAGGCAGGCATCCTGTCAAAGTATCCAGAACATATCTCCATCACTCAGGCAATCAGTGGAAAGTGGAAATACTATCGGGACTTCAGAGACCAAATACTTGAGAAACGATCTAGATGATTCACTCACGAAGTGAAGCAATTCCAGTGAGGACCACCAAGACAGGACCTAGATAGAGACCAGTCCAAACGAAGGGTGCCACTAGTCCGAGGGCTATCAAGGTAACCTTGTTCTTCATGAGATTCTTCCAGTCATCTGACTGGACTGTCTTCAATACACCAACTCCGAGAAGTAGAGGTGCAACTATGAACATGACAGACATGATGGCAGTCCAGTTGTACGGAGCCTGAAGGAGGGCAATTATCGTCTGTGTCAAGAAGGACAGGGCTGAACCGAGGAACAGCAGACCACCTGCAGTGCCCAGCAGTGTCAGAAGTTTCTCCCTGGTTAGGGCAGATCGCTTCTTCAAAACCAAGAAGAATAGTCCTATGATCACAGGCATCAGATTGATGAGGAGGAGGACCAGCAGACTCTGACCAGACCACACCAGTAGAGTCATAGCTGCAGATGGTACAGTGATCCATTCAAGCAATGAATAAGCCTCAACGTACCCAGTAACGAGTGCATACCTGCCACCTGTGGTTTCATCAAAGACTGCAATGTAGTAGGTTCCATCAGAAGGGGCAGTCATATTGAGATCAACAACCTCATATTGAGCCATTGGTGTGAATCCCTCAAACTCAAGATGCGGGATCGGGTCAATCACCATGGTTCCTGCACCAACAGGGATTTCTAGAAAGCCAGGAGGGGTGCCCTGATTTGTAACTCCTGGTCCCATCAGCACTAGAGTGGGGAGAACTCCTCTGTCAACTTCGGGAATAGGGACATTCAGCATGAATCTGATTCGCTCACCTGCGGTAGCCTCAAACGTATAGTAGTGGGGAATTCCTAAATCCAACTCTGAATAGTAGAACCAAGACCTCCATGGATCTATGATCTCAGTGGCTGTGGCCAACGTAGTTCCATCATCCGGAACCTGAGGGATATGAGCATCTGTCAATGTCACAAAGAGTGAGAGGGATATGCAGAGAGTGAGAGTGACCAGCAGTCTACGGTTCATATCAGAAAGGGTCACAATCCAACTATTTAGTATGTCCCTGATTTCTTCCTGACGCTGCTATCCTTGTCGTTTATATGACGACCATCTACTGACATTCAATCTCTTGGTGTGTTTTTCTCCAACAACGAACTCCAAGAAGAGCCATGATTATACATAGTATTAGAGGGCCAACATACACAATAGATGACACAACAAAGACCAGAGCTACAACCAATGTGAGTATCTCTGAAACAAGTACATACTGACTGTACATTCTGAGGTACTTCACATCTCTGCTTTCGGTCGGGGGATTCTGATAGTTCTGCAACTGGCAGTGGAGTGTCCTTGCCTTGGTGTTGGCTCGAGAGATCACAGAGTGATAGAGCTTCTGGAGTGTCAGTACAAAGATGAATAATGACAGATTGAGGGCAGTGAGACTGTCAAGTGTTAGAGCTACATCAATAGCGGACATACCCTTCAGGAAGAGGTATGTGCATAGCACGACCACTGCACTCCCAGTCAACACAACGAAGTTGATCCGACCAAACCAGGCTGTGCCTGGACTGAAGATCTTCCTGTCATAGAAGAGGTTGACCTCTGGTTCTAGGACATCAGTTGTCTTCTTTGATATCCGTTCTCTGAGGACATCGATGACCTTCTGATGCCAGACATATCCCGTTCTCTGTGTGACTAGTGTAGAGATGGTACCTTCACTTCCAGCAAGCGCGACCGCTGCTACGGCGAGAAAAAGCGGGAGGGACACTGAGCTTGCAGTCTGCTCACTGGCAAGGGATATTGCAGAGAACAGAAGTGCGATCATCACCATGTGGATGTTGAAGGCTTGGTACGACTTGTCAATGGCATGTCTGAAGTGGCTCCAGTGTTGGTTGTATTCATTCTCCAGAGCAGAGAGCTCCCAACGTATCATGCTTCCTTCAGACATTGCGATTTCCTCCTCAGCATGCGTTCTTCAGAGGCTTATTAACACACTTGTATTTCAGAGGGGATGCGAGGTTTCACGATGGGGTGCCAGGTTCAGTTGTCAGTTGAGCAGCCCTATTTCAGAAACCTGATGGTCAAGGGCATCTCCTTCCTCCATATCCTCAGAGCACTCGTGTTTTGTGTGATGTCCTTTGCTGTGGATGATGTTTTCATGGTCTTCTTGGCTATGGGTGCTGCTGAGGCAGTTGTTGCATGGTGGTTCTGGAAATTAAAGCTGGAGAGTTGGGGGCTCTCAGTTGGCATATGTCTGTTCCACCTGATATTTCCAAGCACGCTAGGAATTGAACTGATCAGCACTGTTATCGTACTCTCGACCTCACTAGTTCAAGGATTCCTCCTGGGTCTTGTGAGAGCAGAGGGAGGTTTCAGTTTCGTAGAGATTGCATTACTTGATCAAGCTGAAACAAGGGAGGCAACTCCTGTTCAGATAAGGATGTTTCAACTCGCAGTGGTGGGACAAGGTCTGAAGACAGTTAGTCTAGTCTTGGGCGGATTCCAATATACAATCATTGCAGCTGCAGTGATCCTGCCTTGGTCCTACATTCCTGCAGTTCCAGTAGTACTCATGATGATTCTCTTTGACGGGATTGCTACGGTTGGACTCTATGCTGGGAGAGACTGGGGCTTTCACCTGACTTTGATCATGGTTCCACTCTCATTCATTGAGACCATCCTTACATTGAACCCACTTGCATTCATGCTGGCAGTCTGGGTCCTAACAATCTTCATACCTTGTCTCGCCAGAGATGGGTTCTATTCCAAGGTATTTGAGAATGTTAGGAAAGAGTTCAATCCTCAACCCAAGAAGTAAATAATGTAGATGAACACGATCCTGTCAGTGATACATTGTGAGCCTTCTAGCAGACATCAAGAGCTGGTTGTGGATACCTGTATTCTGGGTAGTCCTTTACTCGGTTTTTCTCATTGTAGGAATTGGAGTTGGAGGAGAGTTTGGTCCTCCATTCTATTGGGCTGTGACACTCGTGGGTGTGCCTTTGACGATTGCACCTATAACCTACAAGAATCTCATTGGTGGTGGATGCAGCCTCAAATATCAGATCTGTGCGTTAGTCAAGGGGATGTTTGCAGGGTTTGTCTTCATGTCACTCACAATGGTTGCAGATGCAATGGTCTGGGCAAGTCTAGCTCCCATGCTTGGATGGAGTCCAGTGAACCTCAGTATTACTGAGGCCATGTACTATGTTTGGTTCTTCAGTGGAATCATCGGTGGATTTGGGGCACGAATTGTTGAGGTTCGTGGATACCAGCCACCAGGTGAAATCACGATTGCTGGGTTCGAATAAATAAAAGGAACCGAGTATTCCAGGCAGGATGAGGAACTTCTATTGCCTAAGGTGTCAGCGGAGCAGCTTCACTGGAATCAACTAAGAAAGCAGTTCCTTTTGGATGAGAAGGCATCAGATTTCCATCAAGTTGTAAAGACCCAGCTTGGTCTACACTCTACTGACTATTGGACACCGTACCTCTCTGTCTGGGCAAGGATTGGAGATTATGATGCCAGTAAGGTGTTTGAAGACATCGATAATGGGATAGGGTTGGTCAGAACTCATGCATTCCGGACAACAATCCACTTGATGCACATAGACAATCTATCACTGATACTAAGTGCAACCGGACCCTCGCTCTTCAGGGCGTATCGAAATGACAAATACAGAAAGATAGACATTCTCAATGACAAAGAGATTGAGGACATGCTGGGAAAGGTAAGGATGGCACTAGAGGAGGGCCCATTGACGACCTCAGAGCTGAAGAAGGCAGTTCCAAAAGTGGGCGAGAATGTCCGATCAGCAATCCTGATGCTCATGGCCCGAGGAGAGGTGACCCGAGCAAAGGCGAAGCATGCAAGAAGCAATCTAACATCCTATGCATTGCTTGAGAAGTGGGCTAAGGGATTCAAACTAGAGATCATAGAAGAAGACGATGCAATATCTCAGCTCATCAGGCGTCACATTGAGCTGTTTGGACCTGTGTCTGTGGATGATACAGCCTGGTGGTTCAAGCAGACAAAGACAACCGTCAAGAACACAATCAGAGACATTGGTGAAGATGTAGTGAGCATCCAGATAGATGGAACAGAGAAGTTCGTATCAGCAAGTGATCTAGAGGTTGCCTCTTCACTCGAAAGTCCAACTGACAAGCCAGTCTGGTTCCTTCCCTATGAGGATCATTTCCTGAAGGCATTCATCGATAGACGGCGGTTTATTTCTGAAGAGATTCAACCAAAGACATCACCAGCTGACAAGAAACACTTCTGGCCATCCAAGCCAGACGAACCAAGGGTCATGCCTAGTCCGGGTATCAGAGCGACAGGTGAGGTCAGGCCAACAATCTGGTTTGATGGTGAAGTAGTCGGAAGATGGGAGATGGATGATACAGGAAAACAGAAGGAGATAGTGACCAGTCTCTACTCAAAGTTAGCCAAGAAACACCTTGATAGAATCGAGGAGGTCAGAATCAGCTTGGAGGACTTCATAAACACCTCACTTGTGCCAATATCAGGCGGAAAATGAATCTTTCAAAGTCTTGTTGTAATATATTCAGAGCTATTAAAGACAGAGACGCATAAATAGAGACTCTCCAATGATGCATTACCATTCTTCCGGAGTTGACTCAAATGGGAAAGGGTTTAGCCTTATTCGGATTAATACTGATTATCGTAGGGATTCTTCCCTTGTTCATGCCAATGATCGGACTCGGTGCATACGTGTCCTACTTCCACATGCTAGGTTTGTACTCAATTGAATTGGGTGGATTCCTATTCTCAGAGCTTATGCTAATACTACTGGGATTGGGAGTTGTACTCCTGATTGTTGGAGCAATGAGATAATCGAAATCATCTTTCAAAAAGATGTACAAGGGGAGAGA
>Ga0209536_100005705_pt1 | contig 19267 bp, 18 predicted proteins | sample DeeMarSeWOR28_12_FD_187461 | JGI IMG/M metagenome (GOLD analysis project Ga0209536, IMG submission 187461) | Marine sediment microbial communities from White Oak River estuary, North Carolina - WOR-2-8_12 (SPAdes) (version 2) | ecosystem: Environmental > Aquatic > Marine > Intertidal zone >... | reverse complement strand
CGGAATGCAGCTCCTGGCCACCAATCTTACCGGTCATCCGGTAGTTGTGGTGCCCAACGGGTTCAGGGATTCGGGCTCACCCACCAGCATAAGTTTTCTGGGGAACCTCTTTGATGAGGGGACCGTCCTGGCCGTGGCCGCAGCCTACCAGGAAGCCACTTCCTTTAATAAGAAACGCCCATCGGCTTTCAGAGGAAACGACTAGCTCTTAAGATGAACAGGTAATGCATATGGATGTACGATTGCACTGGGTCTTTCCCCTTGAACTGCTGTTTTCTTTTTCAATGTCCCCGCTCAAGAAAGAGTGGGGAATAATAACAATCCTGTTATTGAAGGTGTGGAAGCCCGGCCCCTCTAATACTGAGACACTATTTTCGGATCTTCACATGGATGAAAAACTGGTCCGTTTCTTCCGGAAATGCTTAATTTTGCCAAATGAAAACATTAGATACCAGGGGACTGCTCTGCCCGAAACCGCTTATCATGCTTAAGGAAGCACTTCAGGAAATGGATGCGGGAGATGCCCTGAGGGTGGAAACCGATAACGATACTTCCCTGAAGAACCTGCTCACTTACCTGAAGGACCAGGGGATTGAACCCGAGGTGAGCTCGGCCGGTGCCGTGCATACCCTTCTGCTGACCGCACCTGAAAAGGATCTGAGTGCTTCCAATCCTGCTGCCTACTGCAGTTCGGATCTGCCCAGAGATTATGTGGTATGCATCAAGAGGGAAGTGATGGGCGACGGCGATCCCGAACTGGGCAAAGTATTGCTTGAGACTTTTGTGGAAAACCTGAAGCTGCAGGAACAGCTGCCCTCCCATGTGGTACTCTACAATGGCGGTGTAAAACTTGCCATGAAATCCTCACCCCTTTGCAGCTCTCTTGTGGAACTGGAGGAACTGGGGACACGCATCATGCTGTGCGGTACCTGTGTTGACCACTATGGCATACAACTGGATATCGGGGTAGGCATGATCTCCAACATGGTGGTCCTGACTGAAACCCTGGCTTCGGCCGGACATGTTGTTACGCCCTGAGCCCGCCACAATGAAGGAAAAATTTGATCTTCTCTCCACCATTGAATATGGTGGTTGCTCCGCGAAACTGCCGGCCGGGCTGCTGTCTGAGGTCCTGGGCAAATTGCCGCTGGTAAAGGATCCAAGGCTTCTGGTGGATCTGGAAACCCATGACGATGCCGGGGTCTATAAACTGAACGAGGAGACTGCTCTGATATTTACCACCGATTTTTTCCCTCCTATCTGTTCCGACGCATACGAATTCGGCGAGATCTCTGCCGCCAACGCCCTGTCGGACATTTATGCCATGGGGGGAACTCCCCTGATGGCACTGAACCTGATGATGTTTTCACAGGAGAGGATCCCCCTGGATGTATTCGGGCAGATACTTGAAGGGGGACAGGCCAAGGTCAGGGAAGCCGGGGCCCTGGTGGCGGGGGGACATACCATCGATGACCACCCGCCCAAATACGGACTTGCGGTGGTGGGAACCGTGCACCCCGATCACCTGATCACCAATGCAGGAGCCAGACCCAATGATGTGCTTTTGCTGACCAAAGCCATTGGTACCGGGGCACTGGTTTCGGGACAGAAGAACGGACTTTGCTCGGAGGGGGATTACCGCCTGGCACTGGAACAGATGAAACAATTGAACAGGCATGCTTCAGCACTGGCTGTTAAATACCATGTGAGGGGCATGACCGATATTACCGGTTTTGCTCTGGCAGGACATGCCATGAAAATGGCAGAAGCCAGCAGGGTAAGTTTCCGGATCCACAGCCTTCAGGTCCCCCTGCTGCCGGGCGCCTACCAGGTGTTCGAAAAGGGGAGCATACCCGGTGCCACCTTCAGGAACCTGGAATTTACAGGAGAACAGGCCCATTTTGCCAGAAGCGTGGATTATAATATCAAGATGCTTCTTCACGATGCCCAGACCTCTGGCGGACTACTTCTGGCGGTCAATCCCGACCATGCCGCCTCCCTGTTAAGCGACTTGAACAGGCTTGATCCGGAGATTTCTGCCATGGAGATCGGGGAAGTGATCCCCGAGAGCCCGCGCCGATTATACTTTGAATAATCCAATGCCTTTTTCGTACCTTTAAAAAATGAACAGGAGAAGTTCTTACAGTTTCATTTATAACCTGCAGCGTATTATCCTGCTGATCTTCTTTACCACCACTGCCACAGCCCTGTCCATTCCCCTGTCCATGCTGGTGGTAAGACTCTCTCCTGATAACCTTTATCCCCTGATTATCACCCTGCTGGTATATTTGATCCTGATGATCATACTGGGTGCCATGATCCATGTGATCTCGTATATCCCCTTCAACCTTGCCACTGCCTTCGATCCCATTAAAAATGATATTGCCCTGGGAAGGATCAGCACCATGGAGGAGCTTGGGGAGCGAATTACCAGATTCACTGTTGAGTTTTACAATTTTTCTTTCCTGGATATCTCCCATGCCTATATGGAAACCGGACAAGGGGGTATCATGAGCTTCGAATCCAACAATCAGGTTGATAAGTTCCTGAGAGAATACAACATGCTGGAAAAGAGCCAGGCCCTTGAGGAAATTACCCTTGCAGGTAAGATCTCCTTGCCGGACCGCGACTACCAGCTTTACATCCTCCCGCTCTGGTTGGGTGAAAACTGGCTCGGATATATGGCGCTTCTGTCCGAGAGACGGATCAGCCGCTTTTTCCAACGCTTCCTGATGGAATACGAGGGGAATTTCCTGGACGACCAGATCATGCACGTAGTCAGATTGAATAAGCTTTAAGAGATATGCTGCTATCGATCCTGTACATCACCATAAGCTGCATTATCATCTGGCGTTCCTCCCACGGCTTCGAGATCGCTTCCGATTTCCTGGGGAGGAAAATGCCGCTGGGGATCAAGGGGGCCACCCTCAACGCCATTGCCAGCTCCATGCCCGAGTTTCTGACCACCATTTTCTTTCTGTTCTACCTGAGGGATGCCGACGGGTTTTCGGGGGGACTGGGCGTTACTTCGGGAAGTGCCCTGTTTAACCTGCTTCTGATCCCGTCGATGGTGGTGTTGATGCTGTGTGCCACAGGAAAGTGCAAAAGCATTGCATTGAATAAAAAGGTCCTGCTTCGCGAAGGATCCGTTTTGATGCTCTCCCAGCTTATTTTTGTGGTCTTTCTGTTCCGAGGTGTGCTGATGGGCTGGCACGGACTGGTGATGGTTCTGGTTTACACCTCGTACCTGGGACTCTTATATGCCATTACTGTAAAGCGGCAAAAGTCAAAACGTGCCTATGTCAGGCCTCCGGCCCTGCAAAAAAGAAAATTCCTAGGCGCACTGATTAACATGGACCTGGTTGCAATCGTTCTGAATGGAAGAAGGATAAATACCCTCCGGGCCTGGTCCCTTCTGGGGATCAGCACCCTGGTCATGACCTTTGGGACCTGGTTGCTGGTATATGCTACCGATCTCTTTGGCGAGATCACGCAGATCCCGCTGATCTTCGTGGCAGTGGTACTCTCGGCAGCAGCCACTTCGGTGCCCGATACCATTATTTCCATCAAGGATGCCAGGAAAGGAAATTACGATGACGCGGTCAGCAATGCCCTGGGAAGCAATATTTTTGATATTGCCTTTGCCCTGGGGTTCCCCATCCTGCTCTACAACCTGGTCCATGGGGAAAGTATGGCCATTAACCATGAACTGCTGGCTTTTACCAAGGAAGTCTGGGTCTTCCTGCTTCTGGCCACCTTCCTGGCCGTGGCCATAATGATGATCGGTAAAAGACTGACCAGGCTTAAGGCCTATATGATGCTATTGATCTACCTGTTGTTCCTGTTCTTCGTGGCCACTCAGGTGGGGGAAGAGATCAGCGGACTGGGAAAGCCCATGGGCGAATTTCTGGAAAATATGGCCGACTGGATTGGCGATCTGCTCTATTGACAGTACCTGTCTATCAGGCGTACCACTTCCACATCTGCTTCCAGCCAGTCGAGGTGTTCCAGCTGGGAAAGGGGTATCCAGCTGAAGGACCTGTGTTCGCTCAGGTCTATCTCCCCCTGCCGTATGGTACAGACAAATGGGATCAGTTTAATGTTTGAATCGCTGTATCTGTGCCGTACTGATGGAAGCAGCTGGATCACTGAGATCTCCACGCCCAGTTCTTCCCTGATCTCCCTGATGATACAAGCCTCCGGGGTCTCACCCGGCATTAGTTTTCCGCCTGGAAATTCCCATTTCAGCGGATGAGGCATTTTTTCGCTTCGCTGGGTTACCAGTACGCTGTCCCCGTCCATGATTACCGCGCAACTGACCTCGGTCAGGGGTAGTGCCATGCTCCTATTTTCTTTTTGGATAATCCACATAGGTCTCCTTTACATGTTGACGCCCGATCCCTTCCCAGCTGTCCGATTCCAGGGTCACAATGACCACCCCGGCCGTGGGAAGATTGCCCAGGGGATATTCCAGAAAGCCGTTGGCATAAACGGTAAAGGATGGATTGTGACCGTATATGGCCAGGTCAGTGATTTCTGCGGGAGCACCTTCAACCACCTCCTGAATGTCCGATGGATAGGCATCATATAGCGGCTCATGGATCTGCAGCTGCTCCGGGCCCAGTCCCCAGCTCTTTGACATGATCAGGGCCGTGTTAAGGGCCCTGTTGGCCGGACTGGAAAAGATGAGCCGGGGTATCAGACCCGCCTCCAGCAGCCTTTCGGCCATGTCCCCGGCATTTCGTATACCGCGGTCGGCCAGGGGTCGGTCAATATCTTCCAGCCCGTGATGGTCCCAGCTGGACTTTCCGTGTCGTATGATATATAGTCTGCGAATCATGGTATTAACAGATTTAAAGCAGGTTGCTTGCCAGGTCGGCCAGGTAGCTTCGCTCCCCTTTGACCAGGTGTACATGGGCAAATATATCCTGGCCCTTCATGCGGTCGGCCAGGTAGGTCAAACCATTGGACTTGGTGTCAAGGTAAGGAGAATCTATCTGCTGGATATCTCCTGTGAAAACCATCTTGGTCCCCTCACCTGCCCTTGTTATGATAGTCTTCACCTCGTGGGGGGTCAGGTTCTGGGCCTCATCCACGATGAAGAACACCCTGGAGAGGCTCCGGCCGCGTATATAGGCCAGCGGTGTGATCAAAAGCTTCTCGGTCTGTTGCATCTCCTCAATGCGGGAGTGCTCCTTGCTCTGCAACTTGAACTTCTGCTTGATCACCGATAGGTTATCGAACAGGGGTTGCATGTAGGGACCGATCTTTTCGTCCACATCGCCGGGCAGATATCCTATATCGCGGTTCCCCAGGGGGATTATGGGCCGGGCCAGAAAAATCTGGGTATACATTTTCCGTTGGTGTATGGCGGCGGCCAGCGCAAGCAGGGTTTTACCCGTTCCGGCCTTGCCGGTAAGCGCCACCAGCTGTACCTCAGGGCGTAAGAGGGCATCCAGGGCAAAGGTCTGTTCGGCGTTACGCGGGTCTATGCCATAGGTCCGGGTCTTCTCCACCCGGTTCACAAGCTTATTGAAGGGATCGTAATGCCCCAGGCCACTCTTGGAATTATTCCTGAAAATAAAGTACTGGTGGGCCTGGGGTGGCTTCTCAAGTCCGAATCTCTCCACCGGAACCCCTTCCATGGATTCGTACATGTCTGAGATCACGGTTTCGTCCGTTACATCCCTGGACTTTACGTTCTCATAGATATCATCGATATTCTGGACCATGTCGTTGTGGTAATCCTGCGCCATGATCCCCAGGGATTTGGCCTTCATTCTCAGGTTGATATCCTTGGTGATCAGGATTACCGGCCTGGTGGCACTGTTTTGCAGGTGCAGGTACTCCGCAATGGCCAGGATCCGGTGGTCCGGGGTGTTCTCGGGAAAGGATGCGGCAAGCTGTTCAGAGGCTTTCTGCCCGGTACAGATGCTCAATTTGCCTTTCCCCCTGCCCAGGGACAGTCCTCCGTTAAAAAGCTTATCCCCGCTGAGCTTGTCCAGTTCCCGGGTGAACTCCCTGGCATGGAAATTGATGATATCATTTCCTTTTTTGAAGCGGTCCAGCTCTTCCAGAACTGTAATGGGAACAACTATATCATGCTCATCAAAATTGTGGATGCTTTTATAGTCGTGTAGCAGAACATTGGTGTCAAGAACGAAGATCTTGTGGTTTTTTTTCGCTGCAGTTGCCATATTTCCCCTCCCATTACGCTAACTTTACTTAAGGTAATAAGCAAGTAAGTTGATTTTATCACGGTCCTAAAATAGGACTTTTTGCTCCCCACGAGCCAAAGAATTATTCACATTGACCCAAGTTTTACACATAGTTATGAACCGTTATGAACACTGAAAAACTTGACCATATCCTGGACCGGAGAAGCATCAGACGCTTCACCGATCAGAAGATCAGCGAGCAGGAGATCAAGGCCGTGCTGACAGCTGCCATGTATGCCCCGTCGGCGGTAAACAGGCAGCCCTGGCATTTTGTGGTAATAGATGACCGGGAACTTATGGAAAAGATCATGGAGGTGCATCCCCATGCCAGGATGCTGCAAACTGCTTCCCATGCCATAGTAATCTGCGGTGATGAACAGTTACAGCATGACGACGGTTACTGGGTGGTCGACTGCGGTGCCGCCACACAGAATATGCTTCTGTCTGCACATGCCCTGGGACTGGGAGCCTGCTGGGTGGGACTTCACCCCAGGGAAGAGCGGAAAAGGGTTTTCTCAAAGCTGCTGCATCTTCCTTCCCATATAAAGCCCTTTGCCCTGGTCGCACTGGGATATCCCGATGAACAGAAACGCAGGCCCGAGCGTTTCCATCCCGCAAAAGTGAGGCATAATGACTGGGCAAAATCCTATTTTAATGAATAAACCGCCTGCATGACCTACCAGGAAGCCATTGATTTTCTGTACACTTCACTGCCCATGTACCAGCGGCTGGGGAAAGCGGCCTATAAAAGCAATCTGGACAATACCCTCAAACTGGATGAGTGGTTCGGGCATCCCCACCGGGCCTACCCCACCATCCACGTGGCGGGGACCAACGGAAAAGGATCGGTAAGTCATATGATCAGTTCGGTGCTCCAGGCCTCCGGACTTCGTACGGGGCTCTACACCTCGCCCCACCTGCTGGATTTCCGGGAAAGGATCAGGATCAACGGGCAATGCATACCGGAAGATGACGTCACTGCTTTTGTTGTAGATAACCAACAGATCATCAATAAGATACGGCCCTCATTCTTCGAAATGACTGTGGCCATGGCCTTTGAGCATTTTGCCAGGGAGAAGGTGGATGTGGCAGTTATTGAAACCGGACTGGGCGGCAGGCTGGATTCCACCAACATCCTGACGCCGGTGCTCACGGTAATCACCAATATTTCCCTGGATCATACCGAATTCCTGGGGACCGGACTCCTTTCCATCGCCAGGGAAAAGGGCGGAATCATCAAGGAAGGGGTTCCCCTGGTTATCGGCAGGGCCCAGGAACCCACCGAGGAGGTATTGCTGAGCATGGCCCGTGAACGCAATGCACCTGTACTATGTGCCAACCGGGTCTACCGGGCAAAATTCAGGACCCTGGACCGGGACGGCAGTATGCAGCTCAGGTTCTCCAGAGAAGGACGGGCCGGACTGGAGTCCATCCGCTGCGACCTGAATGGCGCCTACCAGGAGGAGAATATCCTGACTGCCTTCGCGGCCCTGGAGCAGCTGCAGAGGCTCAACTGGAAGATCAGCCGGTCCGGTATACGGGAGGGATTTGGCAGGGTGGTCACTTCCACCGGCATAAGGGGCAGATGGGAGACCATAGGCCATAATCCGCGGAGCATCTGTGATACGGCCCATAATGTGGACGGAATTGCTGCTGTGGTCAGACAGATCAGAGAGATCCCATGGAAGCGGCTGCACATGGTCTGGGGCATGGTCAGCGACAAGGACCTTGATATGATCTTCCCGCTGCTCCCCGAGGAAGCCAGCTACTATTTCACCCGGGCATCCGTCCCCAGGGCCATGGAGGCAAATCTGCTGGAGGACCGGGCCAGGGAATTTGGTCTGACAGGAAGGAGCTACCCCCATGTTCCGGGGGCCTACCGGGCTGCCAGGAAGGAAGCCGGAAAGGACGACATGATATTCACCGGGGGAAGCACCTTTGTGGTGGCCGACCTGCTGAATGAAATTTTTTAGCTTTCTTTGCTTCTTTAGACGGTGAGCCCCATGCAGTACAAGGATCTTTGTTTCGGTGCCATGGAAGTGGTAAAAACGGCCGCTGCCTATGTGAGGGAGCAGCACCAGAACAGGCAGGGATTTGCCATCCAGGAAAAGGGGAAACAGAACTTTGTAACAGAGGTGGACAGGGAGGCGGAACAGATCCTGGTAAGCGGATTATCAGCCCTGCACCCCGAAGCCGGATTTATCGCCGAGGAAGGCACAAGCAGCACTCAGGGAGAAAAATATAACTGGATCATTGATCCCCTGGACGGCACCACCAACTTTATACACGGGGTATTTCCCTTTGCCATCAGCGTTGGTTTTACGGATAAGACGGAGGTGGTGGCCGGCATTGTCTATGAATTTGGCCTGGATGAGTACTTCTATGCCTGGAAGGGCGGAGGTGCATGGCTGAACGGCTCACAGGTCCGCGTAAGTGAGGTGGACCGTGTAAATCAATCCCTTATCGCCACCGGATTCCCCTACACCAACTTCACTTACCTGGAGCAGTTTATGAGCAGCATGGAATATTTTATGCATAACTCCCACGGGCTCCGGCGACTGGGTTCCGCCGCCACTGATATTGCCTATGTGGCCTGCGGACGCTACGATGCTTTTTACGAGTACGGGCTCAATCCCTGGGATGTGGCTGCCGGCATGCTGCTGGTCAAGGAGGCCGGAGGAAGCTATTCCGATTTCGCGGGCCATCCCGATCCCCTGTTCGCAGAACATATTATTTGCTCCAACCTCAATATATTCAATGAGTTACAGTCGGTCATCCGGAAAATAATGCTTGCCCCATGAAAGAGGTATCCATTGTTATCCTTAACTGGAACGGGCTCAGGCACCTGCAACGCTTCCTGCCTGCCCTGCTTGATTATACCACCCACCCGGGAGCCGAAATTGTGGTGGCGGACAATGGCTCTGAAGACGGTTCCCTGGAGTTTCTTAAAAAGGAATACCCGCGGGTTCGGATCATAGCCCTGGATAAAAACCATGGATTCAGCGGGGGATATAACCTTGCTGCTGAACAGATAGATGCCAGGTACCTGATGCTGCTGAACTCCGATATTGAGGTTACCCCCGGCTGGCTGGAGCCCATGCTGGAAGGGATGGAAAAAGATAGTACGGTGGGAGCCTGCACCCCCCGTATCAGGGATTTCAAGCGCAGGACACATTTCGAGTATGCCGGGGCAGCAGGCGGATATATAGACCGCTACGGCTACCCCTTCTGCCGGGGCCGCATCTTCGACCACCTGGAAGAGGACCTGGGCCAGTATGACAATGCTGTGGATCTGTTCTGGGGTTCGGGGGCCTGCCTGATGGTCCGTACCGATTTGTACCGGGAGTCGGGGGGACTGGACGAACAGTTCTTTGCCCATATGGAGGAGATCGATCTCTGCTGGCGGCTCCAGCGCATGGGCCACCGGATCCGGTATATTCCCGACTCCACCGTATACCACGTGGGCGGAGCCACCCTGCAAAGGGGGAACCCCTTCAAGACCTTTCTGAATTTCAGGAACAACCTGCTGTTGCTCTACAAGAACCTGCCCGTAAAGGGCCGTTCCAGGATCCTTTTTACCAGAATGGTCCTGGATGCCATATCTGCCTTCAGGTTCCTGATCCAGGGAGATTTCACGGATTTTAAGGCGGTCCTCAGGGCCCATGCGGCCTTTTATGGGATGAAAACTTCCTATAAGGGGACAAAAAACGTGAACCTTTACCCGGAAAATGACGTTATTGCAGCAGGAATTTATCCGGGTAGCATTGTATGGGAGTTCTTCCTGAAACACAAGCGGAAATACAGTGATCTGAAAGCTTCGTTCATAAGGTAGGAATTGATCCCAAAGGACAACCCCAATCCCAAGAAAAGATGATGGATAGTTATAAGAAATATATACCGGAAGAAGTGAGTAATCTTCCCAGGATGTTAAGGAACAGTGCCAGGCTCTTCGGACCGCGCCCTTCCCTCACCAGCGTGGACGGTACCGCTTACAGCTACGAGGAACTGGACAGGGCCACCCGGCATGTGGCAGTTATGCTCAGGAGCGCCGGCATTGGCAAAGGCGACCATGTGGCCATCCTTGCAGAGAACAGCCCCCACTGGGGCATCGCATATTTTGGCACCCTTATCTGCGGGGCCACCACCGTGCCCATTCTTCCAGATTTCAGTGAAGCGGAGGTACGCTCCATCCTGGAGCATGCCGGGGTAAAAACAGTATTTGTCTCCGGAAAACTGGTATCCAGGTTAGGCGGGGGACTGCCCGGTTCGGTAGAGATGGTTATTAATACGGACGATTTCCGGCTTCTGGATATCATCAAGGGTCATGTTTCAGCTCCCTCGGGAGAACCGGGTGTGCTCACCAGGCTGGAGGCGGAGTCAAAGATCTCTGAGGATGACAGGGGCTTCTATGATGCGGATGGAGAGGAGCTGGCTTCCATCATATACACTTCAGGTACCACGGGTCGCTCCAAAGGCGTGATGCTCACCCATGTGAATATCCTGAGCAATGCGGTGCAGTCGGGTACCATACACCAGGTTGTCCCGGAAGATCGCTTCCTGGGGATCCTGCCCCTGGCACATACCCTTGAGAGTACTGTAGGCATGATGGTAGCGCTTCTTAACGGGGCCATGGTGCAGTATATCGACAGGGCACCCACAGCGGCCTACCTGAAACCCATACTTAAAGAGCTGCGCCCCACCACCATGCTCACGGTTCCCCTGATCATCGAAAAAATATACCGTAGCACCATCAGGCCCAAGCTGACCAAATCGGCACCCATGCGTCTGATCATGAAAATCGGGCCCGCGCGCCGCGTACTCTCCAGGGCTGCCGTCAGGAAGCTCATGGACTTCTTTGGTGGAGAACTGCGCTTTTTTGGAATTGGAGGCGCACCTCTGGCCCCTGATGTGGAGAAGTTCCTGCTTGAAGGTGGTTTTCCCTATGCCATTGGCTACGGTCTAACCGAAACCTCTCCCATAGTTTCCGGTTTTGGGCCCTCAACACCCGTATTTCATTCCGTGGGCAAAGCCCTGGAAGGAGTGAGCGTCCGGATTGACAATCCCGATCCGCTTACCGGAGAGGGCGAAATCGTGGTCAGGGGTTCCAATGTGATGAAGGGATACTACAGGGATGAAGAAAAGACCAGGGAGGTCTTTACGGAGGACGGGTATTTCCGTACGGGTGACCTTGGGATCATCAATGAGAATGGTATCATTTATATCAAGGGACGGTCCAAGAACATGATCCTGGGGCCCAATGGGGAAAACATCTATCCCGAGGAGATCGAAGCAGTGATCAACAGCCGGGAGCATGTCCTCGAATCGCTGGTCATGGAATACAAAGGTAAACTTACCGCCCGGGTGCACCTTAAAATGGAGGAGCTGGAGGAGCAATTTCATCACCTGAAAGAGAATGCAGCCGAATTCCAGAAACAGCTCCAGGCAAAAGTAGATGAGGTTCTGGACGAGCTGCTGATCCATGTAAATCAGCAGGTGGCACGAAATGCAAAACTGCAGATGATAATTCAGCAGGCACAGCCCTTCGAAAAAACCGCAACCCAGAAGATCAAGAGGTTCCTTTACCAGTAGGAGCCTTCCCTGTTAAACATTGGATAGCAGGTTATCCAGGTTTTCGAATCTGGTCTGGTAATCCTCAATGGAACGGCCGATAAGGTCCAGGGCCTCCTCGTGCCCGTAGACATGGGTGATTTCCACATCGGCAGGATTTCCGGGCAGGTCCTTGTACGTGAGGAAATAGTGCCGCAGGCGGTTCACCACCTTGGGCGGCAAATCGGATACATCCCGGTAATCCTCGTAGAGCGCATCGTTATTCATGACGGCAATTAATTTGTCGTCGGCCTGGTTGTTATCGATCATGCGAAAACCACCTATGGGCCTGGCCCTGACCAGGATATCCCCGTGGGAGATCTGCTTCTCGGTCAGCACACAGATATCCACCGGGTCCATATCCCCCACGATCTTCTCATTGCCCGTCTTCTCCCTGCTCAGCTCTGCCACCCTATCACCACTATAGGTCTGTGGAATAAATCCATACAGGGCAGGCACCGCGTTGGAATACTTCTGGGGACGGTCGATCTTCAGATAGCCCGTTATTTTATCCACTTCATACTTTACCGTATCGGTGGGTACCATTTCGATAAAGCACATGACGATCTCCGGGGCATCCGGACCGATTTCAACCCCGTGCCAGGGATGACTTTTGTACCTCAGTCCCATCAGCTTCCCGATGGGATCCATTAATTTATTTGCCATAATCTGCCTGTTGCTTAGTGCACATCATAAAATTAAACATTAACTGATTCCAAAGATTCAACAGGAGTGAAAAATAGCTCTGTTTGTCAAAAAAAACACCCTGTTTGTCAATCATTTGGGCCGGGGAAAAAAGAACAATGCCGTAATTGTCAAACAAATCATCTTGTTTGTCAATTTATTGTGACGGCACGTATGATAAATCATTCATGTGGCGTAGCTTTATCATGAAGAAAGCCCCAAGAATCATAGATCTGGAACTTGTTGAAGTTAAAATGGTAAAGTCATGATTAAGATTAAAGAAACCCTTTCAAAAGGTAAAGGAGTATTTGCAGCTAAGGCATTTAAAAAAGGTGATATTGTCCTGGTAAAAAGAATTGCCAAAGAATGTGAAAGCAACAACCCGCATGCTACGCAATACGGTATAGACAGATTCGTTCTGCATGATGAGGTTTCCACCAACCTGAACCATTCCTGCGATTCAAACTGCGGGATCAGGGTGAATGAGGCGGGTCAGCATCTTCTGGTAGCAATGAAGGACATTGCCATCGGGGAAGAAATCACCCTGGATTATGCCATGGAAAATTATAGAATAGAATTCTTTCCTCCCCAATGTATGTGTGGTTCTCCAAACTGCAGGGGGAAAATCACGGGCTGGAAAGATCTAACGAAAGAAAAGAAGGAAGAATACAGGTCCTGGGCGGCTCCCGTTCTTTTTGAGCTGGATGCCATATATGAGGCTAAAAAGAAACAAGAAGAAAGAGTTGCTGCTAACCATTAATTAACAGGGGCTTCAGCCGTTCAAGCTCCATCACCCGGCTCCCCTTGAGCAGGATATAATATCCTTCTGGTTTTTCCTCCCTGAGCATGGCTTCAAGCTCACTTCTGCTTCTGAATGCAGCAATACGGGCGGAAGGCTCGCTAACCTGGTAAAACGCTGGTCCGGCCAGCAGGATCCTGTCCACTTCCAGGGAGGCAATCCAGCGAAACAGATCACGGTGCTCCTGTTCCGATGAATCGCCCAATTCTGCCATATCCCCCAGTATCAGCATGATGGGAGAAGCCGCGTAACTAAGTAAAGACTCAATGGCCTCCCTCATGCTGCTGGGATTGGCATTGTAGGAATCCAGCACCAGGCTGTTCCTCTTTCCTTCGATCATCTGGGATCTCTGGTTTTCAGGCCGGTATCCGGCTATGGCAGCCGCAATTTCTGCGGCGGGAATTCCAAAATGCAAACCCGTGCCGGCTGCAAGCAGTATATTCTGAAGGTTGTAGACCCCCACCATCTGGGTAGTTAGGGTAAAAGGTTCATCCAGGATTTTCATCTCCACCTCCAGAAAGGGGGTCTCCCTCAGCAGCCTGACTTCCACCTGCAAGTCCCCACCGGGAGCAATCACCAGGGTCTCCACTCCCAGCTCCTCCGCCTTGCCCAGTAGGACCTGATCCCCGCCGTCAATAATGGCTTTTCCCCCATGGGCTGCCAGGTAAGCATAGAGTTCGCTCTTGGCATTCAGCACGCCCTGAAGGGAACCAAAGCCCTCAAGGTGGGCCTTCCCTATATTGGTTATGAGTCCCAGGTCAGGTGCCGCAATCCTGGCCAGGTCAGCGATTTCACCCGGATGGTTGGCTCCCATCTCAACCACTGCAAGCTTCTCCCCTTTCAGGCTTAGCAGCGTCAAAGGCACGCCGATATGATTGTTCAGATTCCCCCTGGTGGCCAGCAGATCATGTTCCCGTGAAAGTACCGCTGCTATCAGTTCCTTGGTGGTTGTTTTTCCGTTACTGCCTGTAATGGCCACAAGCCTGGGGGCAAGCTTCATGCGATGGAGCTGTGCCAGCTCCTGCAATAGCGCGAGGCTTGAAGGGACCACCGCCACCCGATCCTTTCCCTTAAGATTAGTGCTTTCTGTAATGGCAAGCCTGCATCCCTTGTTCAGGGCATCTTCCACAAAGGTGTTTCCGTCAAACTGATCTCCTTTCAGGGCGAAAAACAGCTTCCCCTCAACATCCTGCCGTGTATCCGTGCATATGCCTTCCGACCTGAGAAACTCCTGGTAGATCTGTTGTGTGGACATCATCCTGACAGGCTAATAACAAAAGAGGCTGCTTCCCGAAAGAAACAGCCTCTAATATACATTAATAAAGTTATTTTAGAAGCCGGTTGGAGTTCCCACGCGGATCATGGCGCAGCGGAACCCCAGGTCATCCCTGGATTCGGTTTCAACCAGGTAGCGTCTTTCACCCGGACTCATCCAGTAGGCACGGTCCCTCCAGGATCCACCTTTATAAACCCTGGTCTGGTCACTCAGCAGGGATATACGTTCCGATTCATTGTTCACATACATGCTGCCGGAACCCTTATATTCTTCCTGGGTCTTTTCTCCCATTTCAAATACCGATTCCTTGTCACCGTCCATGTAATTCCGGTAATCGGATCTCCGGTAATTGTAACGTCCTTCCAGATCTGCTTCATCAACCGGTTCGCGCACCAGGCGTCCCATGCTGTCGATCATGGGTGACCCGTTGGCATCCAGAGTCATCTGGTCAAACTGGTTACCCCTGTAGGGCCTGAAGTCCGCCACATCCTGTGATGAAAGGGGGCGATAAACATCCTGTACCCACTCGTTTACATTTCCGGCCATGCAGTACAGGCCAAAATCGTTGGGCCAGTATGACTTCACGGGGACCGGAATGGAACCACCGTCGTTCAGACTTCCGGCCATTCCCATCAAATCACCGCTTCCCCTGACGAAATTGGCCCTCATCTTGCCCATGTCACGGGCATTGTCGTTGCGTACGTTATGGCCGTTCCAGGGGAAGGTCCTGCGCTCCCATAAAAGCTCATCCACCGTGTTCCCCACCAGGGCAAGGGCGGCATACTCCCACTCGGCCTCGGTCGGAAGCCTGTACTTGGGCAGAAGGATCCCGTCTTCCATATTGATCAGCCTGGACTCCACGTTGGGATTCAGGCTGGGCTGGGGATTGATGATATTGGGCGTATACAGTCCATAGATGTAAGCCTCTGTGTTGAAGTTACGCTCATCCTGCTGGTCCGTGGAGAGTTCTATATGACCCATATCCACCAGGATCATCTCATTGACCCTGTCGGTCCTCCAGAGACAGTAATCCTGGGCCTGCAGCCAGTTTACACCTACCACGGGATATTCGTTAAAGGAAGGATGGCGGAAATAATACTCCACATAGGGCTCGTTATAAGCCATGGGATCGCGCCATACCAGCGTATCCGGCATAGCGGCCCTGACCACCTGGGGATTGTTCATTCCGAATACGCGTCCCAGCCAGTGGATATATTCCCTGTAATCCACATTGCGGATCTCGGTCTCGTCCATATAGAACGAACTGATGGTTACCCTTCGGGGAATGTTGTTCCACTCATAAAGGACATCATCCTGGGTCTTGCCCATGGTAAAGGTCCCCCCTTCGATCAGGGTCAGGCCGGGCCCGGTCTCCTGCTCCGCCGAGGTCTTTACCTCAAATCCCCCGTTTTCCGGGTCATTATACTCCCATCCGGTGGTGGTTGAGACATTGCCTGAGGAGGTTACATCCTTGCCTCCACATCCCCAGAGCATCAATGCAATAAGCAGTACAGGGAACAGTCTCATCATCATTTTCATGGCTTCTTTTTTTTCGATTTTTAACACGATATAACTACTATTAAAGAAACTTCACCAAAACTAACTAAATTTTAGGACATTTTATTGCCCGGTGTTTGGTCGTTTTTTTCAGATTTTCAAACAAAACCACCATCGATAACTCGTGCGCTCCCAGCGTGGGGATGTGCAAATCGGGTGGAGAGAGTTTGGCATCGTAACTGTAACGGACCCTGAATTGGCCGTTACCGTAACCTGCCGAGAAGATTACAGTACCGTAAGAGAAAAGCAGGTCCTGGCGGAACCAGATCCCCGCGATGACACCCCTGAACAGTACTTCTAATCCGTAGTTCAATTGTTGATAAATATCTTGTTGCATGAAGATCAGGTGGGGCGAAAGCTGTAAAACTTCCGTACCCAGTCTTTTCTCAATGATCGGTATCAGGGCGCCCACATGGGCCGTGTACTTCCTGGACAATCTTGTGTTGGGATCTTCCGAGGGTGAGCCATAGGGCTCCAGCAGGTGATGAACGGCCACACCTCCGAACAGGTACTTGTAGAAAGCTCCAAATCCCACTGCAAAATCGGGAAATACCTTTGAATAGGGTGTAAGTGTGGTGGTTCCTGCCCCTGTGAGATCCGAAGGGAGCACCAGGTCAGAAGGATCCAGGTTCCGCTGTCCCACCGAAGCCTGGAAGCCGCCCGTAACCATCAAACTGGAGCTTACCTGCAGGTGATAGGCATAGATGGCATCCACCGAAAGGGTGTTGAAAACGCCGCCGCCCTGCCTGTCATTTCCCACATGAATACCCACTCCACCTTCAAGGGCTTCAATATACTGGTCATAGGAGGCATGGTAGGTTACGTAGGGATTGGTGGCTCCGGGCCACTGGTTCCTGTATCCCAGATATAGCTTGGGCGGGCCTTCCACTCCTGCCATGGCCGGGTTCATATAAAGCGGATTGGCATAAAATTGTGAGAATGCAGGGTCCTGGGAATCCACATCAGGAGTCATGAATAGCAGGATTCCTGCCATCCAGAACAAAACACCATGTTCTTCTGCAACCTTTCTCACTTCAACACTGTTCTGTTGTAAGGATTGTATACTATGAACGTCAAAATCAACGTTTAAATACATATTTTAGCTGCTGTTTGCAATTTTTTTATGAGAAAACTCTTTTTCCTCATACTTTTTCAACCGGTTATCCTGCTATATTCCCAATCCGAATCTGTTAGTATTCAGTGGAATAGAGAGGATCTACACCCTAGCTTTCCCTTTGCATTATACGTGGATGGTGAAAATACGTTACCATATTTCACAAGAAAAATAGCCTGGGACCAGGATGGAACGCTTCCAGTGCCTGGAATCAGGGTCCTCCAGAGCACTGCTTTGCCGGCCGGATCCCTTTACGGAATAGGACAATCTCATGTGGAGGAGAATCCCCTGCTGGAGTATTCGCTGGTCCGGGAAGCCGGGAACTCATTTCTGGTGCTCAGGGTACTTCCCTTTATCAGGAAAACTGACGGGAAGGTGCACCGGGTGGACCGTTTTGAGATTGTGCTGGAAAGTGAAGCGGCCCTGGCCCCTCTAAAGAGTGCGAGTGCAGGTAACTGGACAGATCATTCTTTGCTGGCCACGGGGAACTGGTACAGGGTGTCGGTGGAAGAGAGCGGCATGCACCGCTTCAGCTACGAGCAGCTGCAGGACCTGGGCCTGCAGAACCCCGCTTCGGTCCGTGTATACGGATCCGGGGCCTCCCTGCTCCCCGAACAGTTTTCCCAGGGCAATACGGATGACCTGGAACGTGTTCCCCTTTACATGCACAAGGGGGATGATGGTATATTCGGTCCGGGCGATCATATATTATTCTATGCCAGGGGACCGGTGGACTGGTACTGGGATGAAGAAAGCGGCATGTACCTGCACCGGCTGCACCCCTACTCCTGGAAAGGCTATTATTTCCTTACCGATGACCTGGGAGAGGATCCCGGTCCCGAAGAGGCCCAGTTGAGCACCCAGCCACCCACCCATACGGTCAGATCCTACGATTTCCTTGACTTCCGTGAAGATGAACGCTATAACCTGATCCATTCGGGAAGGGAATGGTACGGTGATATCTTCAGCGTGAATCTGTCAGAGGATTACAGCTTTGATATTGAAGGAAGAATGGAAGGGGAGCCGGTGGAAATACGTGTGGTGGCCGCGGCCCGCTCGGGAGTAAGTTCCACCTTTACCGTAAGTGCAAACAGCACGCAACTGGGTAACATTGCCGTCAGCGGAACCAACCTGAGCCACTATACATCCACCTATGCCTATGAGTCTGATGGGCAATGGAGCCATACGCCGGAACTGGACGAACTGGACCTTAGGGTCACTTACAACCGTCCGGACGCCAATTCAACGGGCTGGCTCAATTCCATCACCATCAACGGCCGTTCGGAAATAGCACTATCGGGCAGCCAGCTGACTTTCCGGGACTCCAGGAGCACGGGCCCGGGCAATATCAGTCAGTTTGTGGTGAGCGAGGCAGGCAGCGGCATGATCATATGGGAAATCACCGATGCCCGGAACCCGCAGAACATCGCCTACACGCTGAACGGCAGCGAGGCCAGTTTTAAAGTAGAAAGCCATGAGCACAGGGAATTCATCGCTTTCAGGCCACAGGGCACTTACCCCGTCCCGGACTATAACAGTGAAGGACTGGGTCCCGTGGCAAATCAGGATCTGCATGGTTTGGCGGTCCCGGCTCTGCTCATTATCACCCCTGAAGCTTTTCTGGAGGAAGCCAGCGCCCTGGCCATGTTCCGAAGGGAAAACGATGGCATGGATGTGGCCGTGGTCACCCAGCAGCAGGTGTTCAATGAATTTTCCTCGGGCACTCCCGATGCAACGGCCATCCGTAATTTCATGAAAATGTTCTACGACAGGGCAGGAGGATCGGGAAACAGCTGCCGCTACCTGCTCCTTTTTGGCGACGGATCCTATGACAACCGGGGCAGCGAGGATAAACAGTACAATACCAACCTGATCCTTACCTATCAGTCGCATGAGTCCCTTTCCCCCATCAGTTCCTATGTCTCCGATGACTACTTTGGATTGCTGGATACCGACAAGAGCCGTGCTATTATGGGCAGAGTGAGGCAAGAATTGCTTACTCCTATTGGCTT
>Ga0209536_100005704_pt1 | contig 19268 bp, 21 predicted proteins | sample DeeMarSeWOR28_12_FD_187461 | JGI IMG/M metagenome (GOLD analysis project Ga0209536, IMG submission 187461) | Marine sediment microbial communities from White Oak River estuary, North Carolina - WOR-2-8_12 (SPAdes) (version 2) | ecosystem: Environmental > Aquatic > Marine > Intertidal zone >... | reverse complement strand
CTCGGCCTGGGCCGCTGGCGCTTCCGCTTTCTTGTCCTTAGGTGCCGGGGCCGCAGGCTTTGCTGCCGTCGATTGCGCAACTGGAGCGGCCTTGGCGGCGGGTTTAGCCGGCTGCGTCGGTTGTTCGCTGGCGCCTGATTGGGACGCGCCCTTAAAGGTACCGGCACCGTGCAGTTCATCGAGTAGCGCCTCGAATTCCTCCTCGGTGATGTCATCACCGGCGCTTTTCGCCGCTTCAACTGCCGCGGCGGGCGGCTGCGCAGTCGGAGCCGGGGTGGCTTGCGCGCCGCCGGCTGCCAAGGGCGCAGCGCCAAACTGACCTTTGCCGTGCAAGTTGTCGAGCAGCGCCTCGAACTCGTCGTCGGTAATGTCGTCGCCCGCACTGGGCGCGGGCTGCGACGGTGTAGCGGGCGCAGCTGCGGCGGGGGCGGCCGCCCCCGTCTTTTCTGACTGCAAGGCGTCCAACAGCGCCTCGAACTCATCGTCTGTAATGTCGCCCTCATCGGCAGGGTCGCCGGCGTTGGCGGTAACCGCCTCCTCGACCGGCTCAGGCGCCGACGCTGGCGGCTGCACTGCAGCTGCCGGGGCGGGTTCAGCACTTAGCAGCGCTTCGAGATTGGCGAGCAATGTCGGGTCGGCGGGTTCGGGCTCGTCGCCCGCACGCAGATTACCGAACATCACATTGAGAACGTCGACCACGGGCAGAATGACGTCCATGAGTTGCGCATCAACTTGGCGTTCGCCATTGCGCAGCAGATTGAACACGTCCTCGGCGCGGTGGCACACCGCTACCAGCGGCTCGAGGTTCAGGAATCCTGCGCCGCCCTTGATGGTGTGGAAACCGCGAAATACAGCATTGAGCAGGTCCATGTCTTGCGGACGCTGCTCGAGGTCAACGAGTTGCTCACCAAGTTGCTCGAGGATCTCGCTGGCCTCAACGAGGAAATCGGAAAGAATCTCGTCGTCAACGTTCAATCCCATGGCACACCTATTCCTTTAGAAGCCTAGGCTCGAGAGCAGGTCATCAACTTCGTCCTGCCCGGACACCACCCCTGTATCGGACACGCCTGGCACGGGCGGGCCCTCCAGCGCGGCACCCGCTTGCTGGTCCTCTTTCTTCTGTATGTCGGTCAGCCGCGTGCCGGACAACTTGATCAAATTCACCATGCCCAGCTCGAGCTCTTCGACCAGCGAGATCACTCGCTTGATGATCTGACCGGTCAGATCCTGGAAGTCTTGGGCCATCAGGACATCGTTGAGGTTGCCGCGAATCTGCCCTGCCTGGTCCTTGCCACGGCCGAGGAAATCGCCAACGCGTTTGCTCAAGTCGCGAAACTCCTCGGCGCTCAGCTGGCGCTGGGTGAAGCGCTGCCACTCTTCGTGTAGCTGGGAGCTTTCGTCTTCCAGCTTCTCGCACAGCGGCATGGATGCTTCGACGGCCGACAGGGTGCGATTGGCGGAGTCATCCGTCATCTTGATGACGTGGCGCAGCCGTTCGCGCGCATCAGGGATATCTTGCTCGGCCATGTTGGCGAGGCGCGCGTCGAGTTGAAAACTGTTGAGCGCATCATGGAGCTGGCGCGTGAGTCGGCCCAGATCCTGGTACAGATCGCGTTCGCGCAGCCGCGTCAGTTCGTCGACCGCGTCTTTGACTTGCTCCTCATTGCCCGTTTCGATGAGCTGGGCGAGATGCCGCATTTGCTCGAGGGTTGAATCCGAAACCGGTGTCCCATCCGCCATTGCCGCCACTCCCTTAGCCAGTACTTGCCAGACGCTCGAAGATCTTGTCTAGCTTCTCCTTGAGCGTTTGCGCGGTGAAGGGCTTGACGATGTAACCATTGACGCCAGCCTGCGCGGCTTCCACGATCTGCTCGCGCTTCTGCTCTGCCGTAACCATCAGCACGGGCAACGCGGCGAGTTTGGGATCACTGCGGACCTGCTTGAGCAAATCAATGCCCTGCATACCGGGCATGTTCCAGTCAGTAACGAGCAGGTCGAAGTCCCCCGCCTGCAACATCGGTAGCGCCGTCGTGCCGTCGTCGGCTTCCGTCGTATTGTTGAATCCGAGGTCGCGCAGCAGGTTTTTGATGATTCGACGCATTGTGGAAAAATCATCCACAATGAGTATCTTCATGTTCTTGTCCAAAGCCCTTCTCCCTAACGAGACTAGTACCAATCCATGCTGAGCTGAACGCGGGTCGCGGCCCGCCGATGTGCCTGATCCGCTGTCGTTCTATCGGCAAAACGCCAAATTTCTTCAGTCGGAAAACGGACCGCGCCAGGGTAAACGGACGCGGCTTCACTCGGGTTCCCGCCGGCAGCCATGAGCGCTCGGGCTGCCCGCGCAAGCCCCCTAGTCGCGGTGGCCCGCCAGTCGTGCCTGGAGGCGGATAATGGCCTGACTGTGGATCTGACTCACACGCGACTCGCTGACCGCCATCACGGCACCGATCTCGCGCAAATTGAGTTCTTCGTCGTAGTACAGCGCCATGACCAAGCGCTCGCGCTCGGGCAGGCTGGAGATGGCATCACCCAGGATGCGCTGCATGTCGGCTTTCTGCAGACCGTCCAAAATGCCAGGAGCGTTGTCGGAGACGTTCTCTATGAACGACTCTTCGCCGGTGCCGATGTCCTCCATGCTCAGCACTCGGTGACCATTGGCTTCCTGCAAGATGGTGTAGTACTCCTCGAGACCCATGCCCAGCGACTCGGCAATCTCATGGTCACGAGCATCCCGGCCGTGCGCGTGTTCAATTTCCCGCACCGCCTCGGCAACCATCCGCGCCTTGCGGTGCACTGAGCGTGGCGCCCAGTCGTTCTTGCGGATCTCATCGAGCATGGCGCCGCGGATTCGAATTCCAGCGTAAGTCTCAAAGCTGGCGCCTTGGGTCTCGTCATAGTTTCGGGAAGCCTCAAGCAGCCCGATCATGCCGGCCTGAATCAGATCCTCGATCTGGATGCTGGATGGCAGTCGGCTCATCAGGTGATAGGCGATTCGCTTCACCAGCGGTGCGTGCCGCGCCACCACATCATCCTGGGACTCCGCCTGCGTTGACATATAGATGGCCAGGCCGTTCATGGCATTACCTCCGCATCATGCAAGGTTGCGTGGATCAAACGTTCGACAAAAAATTCCAGGTGTCCGGCGGCGCTTGCCGACATCGGCCACTTCTCGGTTCGCTCAGCCAGGGTACGAAACGCTGTGGCTGACTTACTTCGAGGAAAAGCTTCCACGACGGCACGCTGTTTCTGCACCGCTTTGATCAGGTAGTCGTCACGGGGCACATGCCCCAAATAGTTGAGCGCGACGTCGAGAAATCGATCGGTGACGCGTGCCAGTTTTTGGTAGACCTCTCGCCCTTCCTGCGGTCCAGCCACCATGTTGGCGAGGATGTGGAAGCGATGCAGACCGAACTCGCGACTGAGCAGCTTGATCAGGGCGTAGGCATCAGTTATCGATGCTGGCTCGTCACAGGCCACGACCACGAGTTCCTGAGCAGCGCGGGTGAAACTCACCACCCCATCCGATATACCGGCGGCCGTATCAACGACCAGGACGTCAACGTCGTCGCTAAGCTCACTGAATGCGCGTATCAAACCGGCATGCTCGGCCGGGCTCAGCATCGCCATCTGCTGGACACCCGAGGTCGCGGGAATGATCTTCAGGCCGCTGGGACCCTCGACGATGCACTCCTCGAGCGTGCGCTCACCGCTGATGACATGGGACAAGTTAAAGCGCGGATGAAGCCCGAGCATCACGTCGACGTTGGCCAGCCCGAGGTCGGCATCCATGAGCATGACTTTCTTGCCCGAGGCAGCCAACGCCATCGACAGATTGACCGATACATTGGTCTTACCCACGCCGCCCTTGCCGCTGGCAACGGCGATCACCCTGACCGGCTTGGGCCGTCTGATTCGACGCAGACCGGCCGCCTGATCCACGAGTTGTGTTTCAGCCATGAGCATGTGCCACCATCTCACCCATGGCCACGGCAGCCAGTTCGTCGAACTCGTTGGTCACACCCGGTTGCTGCATGATCGATACGCTGCGCGCCACCAGGCTGTGTTGGCGTGCGATATGCAGGTCCTCCGGTACACGCTGGCCGTCGCTGACATAAGCAACAGGCAGTTGATATTCGATCAGCGCCGACAGTGCGGCGCCCAGACTGACGGCTTCATCGATCTTGGTCAGCATGCAGCCGGCCAAGGGCACCGCAGTGAACGACTTGACGGTTTCATAGACCACGCTGCGCTGCATATTGGTGGCCAGAACCAAATAGGTGTGGACGGTGTCGTGTTCGCGATCGAGCATGCCGAGTTGCTCGGTGAGACGCATGTCACGTTGACTCATACCAGCGGTGTCAACGATGACGAGATCCTTGTCGTACAAATTGGCCAGGGTGTCATGAAGCCCGGCCGAGTCCTGGGCCACGTGCATGGGCACACCGAGGATGCGGGCGTAGCTGCGCAGCTGGTCCTGGGCGCCAACGCGGTAACAGTCGGTGGTCACAAAAGCGACACGGTTGGCGCCGTTGCGCAGCACGAAGCGGGCGGCCAACTTGGCCGCGGTGGTGGTCTTACCCACGCCGGTGGGACCAACCAGGGCCACGACCCCGCCCCGCTGCATCAGATCATCACCGGCCACCGGCAACCGATGTGCCAAGCCGCCCAGCGCCAGACGCCAGCTGTGATCGTAGTCGCGTTGTTCCTGGGCGGTGCTGGCCAGCTGGCCGGCAAGTTCGGGAGCAAGCCCCAACGCCAGCAACCGACGCAGCAAGCGCGCATAGACAGGGCGGTGGCGGGCCAACTCACCCCACGCCAAACCACTGAGTTGATCGACCAACAAGCCACGCAAGGTGCGCAACTCATCACGCATCTCCACCAAGGTCGGCTCTTGTGACCAGATATTCTTGAGGTTGGCGCCGGGGGTGGGAGTCGATGGCGGCTGTGCCGCAACCGCCGGCGGCGGCGTCTGTTCTTGCGCGGCAGACTCCGGGGCGGCCAGCTGCGCTTCGTCATAGTCAGTGGCGGCAACAATTTCCACGCCACCGGCGACACGTTCATTGGAGAGAATAACTGCGTCCGGGCCAATCTCTTCGCGAACCAGGCGAATGGCCTGACGCATGTCGGGAGCAAAGAATCGCTTTATCTGCATTACGTTCGCCCTGCGCCGCAGCTACTTGGCTGCGCGCCCTGTGCGAGCCTCGCCAACTCCCGGGGCCTGACCAACCGTTGCCACGATTCTGATCTGCTTGTTATCCGGGATTTCGTTGTACGACAGAACGCTCATTGTCGGTATCGATGCCTTTACAAACCTTGCCAACATGGGTCGCAACACTGCTGACACCAGTAAAACCGCCGGTTGTCCTGCCCGCTCTTGTTGCTGCGCGGTCTCCCTAAGTGAGCTGTGCAGACGTTCGGCAAGCCCCGGTTCGACGGCCGGCTGACCTTCGCCCGCGACCTGCACTGCCTGATGCAATATGCGTTCCAGGTCCGGATCCAGGGTTACGACTGGAAGTTCGGTCCCCAGGCCGTTGATTTGCTGCACAATTGCCCGACTCAAGGCCCCGCGCGCGGTCTCCGTCAAGACGTCGGCGTCTTGACTCCTGGGCGCATGCTCCGCCAACGTCTCGGCAATGGTGCGTAGATCACGGATCGGTACGCCTTCGCGCAGCAAGTTCTGCAGGATCTTGACCAGGCGACTGATCGGCAACGCATCGGGGACCAGGTTCTCGACCAGCTTGGGCGAGTGCTTGGCCAGCATATCGAGTAGATGCTGTACCTCTTCATGGCCGAGCAGCTCATGGGCATGGCCCTGCATGATCTGACTCAGGTGCGTCGCCACGACAGTGTTTGGGTCGACAACGGTGTAGCCCATGGTCTGCGCCTGGTCACGCAGCTTGGCATCGATCCACACGGCATCCAGACCGAAGGCGGGATCCTTGGTCGCCACACCCTTGAGGGTGCCGAAGACCTGGCCCGGATTGATGGCCAGTTCCCGGTCAGGGTGAATCTCGGCTTCGCCAACGGTGGCGCCAAGTAGGGTGATTCGATAGGCGTTGGGGCCCAGGTCCAGGTTGTCGCGGATGTGTACCGCCGGAATGAGGAACCCCAGCTCTTGCGATAGTTTCTTGCGCACGCCCTTGATGCGCGCCATGAGCTGCCCACCCTGCGCCTTGTCCACCAAGGGAATGAGGCGATAGCCCACTTCCAAGCCGACGGCATCCACCGGGGTTACGTCGTCCCAACTGAGCTCTCGCAGCTCCGGAGATGTCTCCGTCGTCACCGGCTCATGCACGGACTCGACTTCCGGCTCAAGGGCACGCTGGCGCATGAAGTACGCGACCGCACCCGTAAGGGCTGCGAACACCAGGAAGGCCACATTGGGCATACCAGGAATAACGCCCATGACGCCCAGGATGCCGGCGGTTACCGCCAGCGCGCGCGGGCTGCTGAACAACTGTCCAACGACCTGCTCACCCATGTCCTCGGCGGTGGACACTCGGGTAACCATGATGCCGGCCGCCGTGGACAACAGAATGGACGGAATCTGCGCGACCAGGCCGTCGCCGATGGTCAACAACGTATAGTTGCGCGCTGCCTCCGCAATGCTCAGGTCGTGTTGCGCAATACCGATGGCGAGACCGCCAATAATGTTGATCAGCAGAATCAAGATGCCGGCCACGGCATCTCCACGCACGAACTTGCTGGCACCATCCATGGAGCCGTAGAACTCTGCTTCGCGGTGAATCTCCTCACGCCGGGTGCGGGCCTCCTCCTGATCGATGAGACCGGCATTGAGATCGGCATCAATAGCCATCTGCTTGCCCGGCATTGCATCCAACGTAAACCGTGCGGTCACTTCGGATATGCGGGTGGCACCCTTGGTTACAACCACGAAATTGATGATGACCAATATCAGGAACACGACGATACCGACGGTGTAGTTGCCACCAATCACGAACTCGCCGAAGGCCTCGATGACGTGACCAGCAGCGCCCGTACCGGTGTGACCCTCCAGCAGCACGACGCGCGTCGACGCAACATTCAAGGCGAGGCGCAGCAACGTGGAGATGAGCAGTATGGTGGGGAAGATGCCCATGTCCAGCGGCCGCAGCGTGTAGATCACGGCGAGAAGTACGACCAAGGACAACGAGATATTGAACGTGAAGAAGGTGTCCAGCAGCAGCGGCGGCAGCGGGACCACGATCATTGCGATCATAACCAGAAGTAGCGCGGGCGCACCCAGACCATTGCGCACCACCTGCCGCGCCATTGCTCCCAGTCCAGGTTGTGCGATTGCTTGCTCTGCCATTGTTGTCTTCCCGATTCAGTACTTAAACGAACGAGCTGTGAGGACTAAGGGCTAACTGTTTGCGGATGCTACGCCGCGAAGCGTCGTTAGCGCCTCCTGCCCCTCGACCTCTAACCCTTCCTCATCTCATTGCCCCAGCCCATTGCACTCTCAGTCAACCACTTGCTGACCTGCCTACTTACCTAGTCAACCGTTCTCGCTGACTAACCAGTACCCGCTGCTCTCACGGCTCACCTATCAGTACTGCATGTCATCTGGGATCGGCAGGTCGTGCAGCTCGAGGTTGTCGCGCTGCCAACGCCGCGACGGCGAGCGTTTGAGTTGGAACACATAAGCGAGCACCTGCGCCACAGCGACGTACAGACCGGCCGGGACTTCCTGTTCCAGCTCAGTGGTGTGATAGAGCGCTCGAGCCAGCGGCGGCGCCGCAACGAGCGGCACGTTGTATTCCAGCGCGATGTTGCGAATCTGCGCCGCGATGAGGTCGCTGCCCTTGGCCACAACCACGGGGGCGGCCATTCTTGCGGCGTCATAGCGCAAGGCCACGGCGTAGTGCTGCGGGTTGGTCACCACTACATCGGCTTCCGGCACGGCGGCCATCATGCGTCGCTGCGACAACTCACGTTGCGCGCTACGCACGCGTGATTTCGTCTCTGGGCTGCCGTCGGTTTCTTTGTGCTCGTCCTTGACGTCCTGTCGCGTCATACGCAGGTTGCGAGCGTGGTCCCAGAGTTGGAACGGCACATCAATCAGCGCCACGAGGATCAGCGAACTTGACAGCGCTAGAAAACCCAATGCCAAAAGCTCGCCGGTATGCCCGATAGCTTGGCTGACCGGCTCGTTGCCAAGCGCCAACAGCGGCTCTGCCGCAAAGGTCAGGTAGGCAGACAACACGCCACCGATCAACACAAACTTGGCCAATGCTTTGAGCAATTCCACTAGTCCGCGCCAAGCGAAGATGCGTTTGATGCCGCTGATCGGATTAAGCTTGTCCAGGCTGAACGCCATGGACTTCAGGCTGAAGCCAAGGCCACCGATGCTGACTGAGGCGATAATCGATGCCGCAACCACGACCGCAAAGAAGGGCGCGAGCGCCAGCAACGCATTACCCATTGACTGTTCGAAGCGTTCGCCAATCGCCTGAATACTGAACGCATCCGCGCGTGAAATGCTCAGACCGTCGGCCACAACCTCCGCCAACCCGGCGAACATCGACGGCCCGATCGACCACACGGCGCCGGCGGCTGCCAGCAGGACCAGCATGCTGTTGAATTCCCGCGATCTGGGAACTTGGCCCTTCTCCCGCGCCTTTTGCCGTTTTCGCGGGGTGGCCTCTTCTGTGCGTTCTTGTCCGTTCTCGTTCTCCGCCATGGCAGCTACCTCGGCGTGACCAGGTGGCGCAGCATAGTCACATTCTCTCCCACCAAATCAGAGAACTGCGGCACGACGCTGGGTAGCGTCACGAAGACGATGACAAAGCCAAACAGCATCATGACTGGAAAGCCGATGCCAAAGATGTTGAGTTGTGGTGCGGCGCGATTCATCACGCCAAAGGAGATGTTCACAATCAGCAAGGCCGCGATGGTCGGGATCGCCATGCTTACAGCACCGCCGAATACGTAGCTGCCCCAGTTCGCCAGTTGCCAGAAGTCTTCAGGAATGAAGCCGTTGGCAGAGATGGGCATGGTGTGGAAGCTGCCCACCACTACATCGATCAGAATCAGATGGCCGTTGAGACTCAGAAACACCAGCGTTGCCATCATTAGATAGAACTGACTCAACACCGGAACCTGCATGCCATTTTGCGGGTCAATCATCGATGCAAAGCCCAACCCCATCTGCATGGCCACTACTTGTCCCCCGGTAACAATCGCGGCGAATACGAGCTGCAGCGCGAATCCCAAGCTCGCGCCGATCAGAATCTGCTGCAACACGATGCTGAGTGAGGTCAGGCTGAAGACATCAACCGGCGGCGGCGTTGGTACCAGGGGCGCCACGGCGAGAGTGAGCACCAGGGCCAGGCCAGCGCGGATCTTCACGGGTACGGTTGCCGCGCTGAAGATGGGCGCGGCCATCACCAAAGCGCCGACGCGAAACAAGGGCCAAACAAATGAGCCAACCCAAGCCGTGATCTCAGCACCCGTGAAGACCATGGCGTCATCCGATCAGATAGGGAATATCCTGTACCAGACGCTGGGTGTATTCCACGATCAAGCCGAGCATCCATGGGCCAGCAACCAACAACGTGGCAAAGGTGATCAGCAACTTGGGAATAAACGTCAACGTCATCTCGTTGATTTGAGTCGCGGCCTGAAACATGCTGACGAGCAGACCGACAACGAGACCAGGAAGCAGAATGATGCTGACCAGCAACATTATCAGATGCAGGGTCTGCTGAAACACGGCCAGTGTGGCATCAGGCGTCATCGATCTTTCTCCAAGCGTGGTAGCTGCGGCACAAGAATTGGGCGCCTTATACATAGAAGCTTGACGCCAGGGTGCCCATAACCAGTCCCCAGCCATCCACCAATACGAACAACATGATCTTGAAAGGCAACGCCACGATCATGGGCGATAGCATCATCATGCCCATCGACATCAACACGCTCGCCACCACGATATCGATGACAAGAAACGGGATAAACAGCAAGAACCCGATCTGGAACGCCGTCTTCAGCTCACTGGTTACGAACGAGGGGATGAGCAGGCGCATGGGCGCCTTCTCCGCCGACTCCACGTTCTGTTCGCCGGCGATGGTGGCAAACATATTCAGATCCGCCTCGCGGGTCTGGCCCAGCATGAACTCGCGCAGCGGCGCGGCACCCTTGGTCATGGCCTCCTGCCAGCCAATGTGATCATTGAGATAGGGCTCGATCGCGTTGTCGTGAATCTGGCTAAACACGGGCGCCATGATGAAAAAGGTCAAGAACAGCGCCAACCCCACCAGCGTCTGAGACGAGGGCGCCTGCGCCAGACCGATCGCCTGGCGCAAGATGGCCAACACAATGATGATGCGGGTGAATGAGGTCATCATCATCAAGGCGACCGGCACGAAACTCAGCGCCGTCATCGCAGCCAGCACCTGAATGCTCAGGGTATAGGTCTGCTCGCCGTCGGCTGATGTTGTCACGGCAAGCGCCGGCAGCCCGGTCTGAGCCGAGGCTAACCCCGGGGCTAGCAACACGATCAGAACAGCCGGCACCATCGCCCACCCAACAACTCGCCGTATCATGACTTGGCTCCACGTTTGAGGGCAGTTTGCAAACGCTCAGAGAAGCTGTCTGCGCGGCCCCGGGTATCAGCAGCAGGCAGCGCGACAGGCTGATCCAGGACATGCAAGGTACGCAGACAACCTGGCGCGACACCGACCAGCAGCTGAGTCTCGCCTACCTGCAATAACACAATGCGCTCACGCTGCCCCATGGATAGCCCGCCGATCATGCGCACAGCACCTTGGCCACCCGATGGCAGATGGCCGAAGCGGCGCATAAACCAAGCAACCGCGAAGATGAGGACAACCACCAACATCAGTCCGACCAGGACCTGTAGATACTGCGCCGCACCCACTGGGTCACTCGGGCCTGGCCGGCCCTCGGCGCCGCCGCCAGGAGCCTGGGCGTAGGCGGTGCCCAGATCCACGATCAGCACGAAACTGGCAACCAACATCGCGCGAGCGCTGTTCATTTCAGTTTCTTGATCCGTTCCGCAGGGCTGATGACATCGGTGAGACGAATACCGAATTTCTCATTGACCACGACAACTTCACCGTGAGCAATCAAGGTGCCGTTTACCAGCACATCCATGGGCTCGCCAGCGAGGCGGTCCAGTTCCACCACGGAACCCTGATTCAACTGCAACAGATTGCGAATACTGATCTTGGTCCGTCCGATTTCCATCGAGATGGTGACAGGCACGTCCAGGATAACGTCCATGTTGACGTCACCCTTGGACGGTCTGCCTTCGTCGACGAGCGTATCGAAATCAGCCGCAGCCATATCCGAGCCCGCGACAACCATCTCGTTGTCTGCGGATGCGGCGTCGTCGTCGGTTGAGGCCTGCTCCGAAAGCGCCGCGGCCCAATCGTCCATGACGGCAGCGTCGTCCTGCGTTCCGGTCATGGTTTCAGTGTCGCTACTCATTGCTCAGTTTCTCCTGTTCGCTCAGGAACTCGGTATTGGCCCTATTGGGGCCGCTCAACGTGTTGGATCAGCTTGACCGCAAGGTTGCCCCGCGACTGGCCGAGCTTGGCGCGAAAAACCGGCACGTCTTCGGCGAAAGTAGTCACCAGCTTGGGCATTTCGATTGGAATCACATCTCCCGGCTTGAGGTTCACCAACTCGCCAACGCTAAGCGTTGCCTCCGCCAGAACAGTGCTAATCTCAACCTCTGCGCTTTTCACTTCCTCGCGCAGAGCCAGGATCCAACGTTCGTCGACTTCGGAGCGATCGCTTTGGATACCCGCGTCGAGCAGCTCACGGATTGGCTCGACCATCGAATAAGGCATGGTCACGTGCATGTCGCCACCGCCTCCGTCAAGCTCGACGTGGAAGGTATTCACCACCACGACTTCCGAGGGACTGACGATATTGGCGAACTGCGGATTGACTTCCGAGCGCAGGTAGTCGAAGTTCACTGGCAGCACCGGCGCCCAGGCCTCTTTGAGGTCCTTGAAGGCGATGTCCAGAATCATCTGGATGACTCTTTGCTCGGTCGGGGTGAAGTCGCGACCTTCAATCTTGGTGTGAAACCGCCCTTCACCCCCAAAGAAGTTGTCGACAATGATGTAGACCAGTTTCGGATCGAGAACGAACAAGGCGGTGCCCCGCAGCGGTTTCACGTGCACCATGTTGAGACTGGTGGGCACAAACAAACTGTGCATGTACTCGGAGAACTTGAGCATCTGCACGCCGCCGACTGAAATGTCCGCGTTTTTGCGCATCATGTTGAACAAACCGATGCGGAAGTGGCGGGCGAAACGCTCGTTGATCATTTCCAGCGTGGGCATGCGCCCACGCACGATGCGGTCCTGGCTGGTGAAATCGTATGAGCGCGGACTGCCGTCGCCCGGACCACCATCGGTCTCTGTTTCAATATCGCCGCTGCCGACGCCGTGCAGCAGCGCGTCGATTTCGTCCTGGGTAAGGAGGTCATTTACGGCCATGACTGCCTCGGCTATTGCATGATGAAGCTGGTGAAGTAGACCGCCTGGACGTCTGAGTTGAGTCCTTCTTGGCTCAACACATCCCGTACGGAGCTCAATACTGCTGCTTGCAGCTGTTCCTTGCCCTCGCGCGTGCGCACCACGTTGTACTGCTGATTGCCGAGCAGCAGCAGGATGTTGTTGCGAATAACGGGCATGTGCTGCTTGACCCCGTCGAGAACCTCCTGCTGGTAGGCCATCAGCTGAATCGAGACTTGCAGAAACCGCGCTACACCCTGGCCATCGAAATTGGCAACGAAGGCGGGTTCGAGCTCCATGTACACCGGGTCACGGACGACAGGCTCTTTCTCGGCCTGGACTTGCTCGCTTTGCTCAGCGTGTTCGTCGCCGCCAGCGAAGAAGCCGGTCAGGAACAAGGTGAGTCCCACGGTCGCGCCAATCAGCACGACGCCAACGACACTGGCAATGATCCAGGTTTTCTTGCCCTTCGACTGTTTGCCGACATCCAAGTCGAGATCTTCGTCGCTCGGCATCGCTCAATGCTCCCTGTGGTGATACGCACCGCCAGCCGGTGCAATAGCTATGCCATCCCCGACGTGAATCGTGGAGGCATAAAAATCAGTGGGTTACGATTGATGCCAGAGGGTACGTCAGTTCTTTGACTGCGTTGGGGGGCGGTTCTGGTGGGGAAGTGACTGCCTTTCGGCGCTTTTCGGGCCGCCGCCGAAGCGGTCTCAGCCCGGTGTCAGCGGCGGCAATAGCTGCTCGCGGTAGTAGCGCAGCTCGGCGATGGACTCGCGTATATCATCGAGGGCGAGGTGGTTGCCCTGCTTGCTCAGGCCGGCGAAAACCGCCGGGTACCAGCGCCGCGCCAGCTCTTTGAGGGTACTCACGTCGAGATTGCGGTAATGGAAGTAGGCCTCGAGCTGCGGCATGTAGCGGGCTAGAAAGCGCCGGTCCTGGCAAATGCTGTTGCCGCACATCGGCGAGGCCCGTTGGGGTACGTATTCGCTGAGAAACGTCAGGGTCTGACGTTCGGCCGCGGCCGTATCAACGGTGCTGGCCCGCACTCGAGTCAGCAAACCAGACTGACCGTGATGAGTCCGATTCCATTCATCCATGCCCGCCAACACCTCCTCGCTCTGGCGAATGGCCAGGACAGGTCCCTCGGCAAGCACATTGAGCTCGCCGTCGGTCACGATCGTCGCAATTTCGATGATCGCGTCCCGGTCCGGGTCGAGCCCGGTCATTTCAAGGTCAATCCAGATCAGGTAATTGGCATTCTGGGCCATGGCGCGCTTCGGTCTCGTCGGCTGCAGGGTTGGCGCATGATAACAAAGGCTGGACCAGGATATAGACCATGGCTGCGATGCGCGCGCTCGGGATCTTGACTAGAATACGGGCGATGTCTCTCAGTGGAGTTCACCTACAATGCGTATACTAATTGCCTGTCTACTTGGCGGCGTGGCAATGCTTGGACAACCGGCATCAGCTTCCGATGTCGCACGCGGCAAGGAGCTGCATGACGCCAATTGCATTCGGTGTCACGCCTCCATGTTTGGTGGTGACGGTTCGGGCATTTATACCCGCACCGACCGACGCGTCGAGTCAATGACCGGACTGCGCCAGCAGATCGAGCGTTGCAAGAACAGCCTCGGTGTGTCGTGGCCGGCAGAGGATATCGACAGCGTCATCGCCTACCTCAACACGAACTTTTACAAGTTCGAACAGTGAATCTGGCGCTGGAGCGCTGTACACGGATCGCCTCCGACCAATCGCCGCTCGAGCCAGGTGAGGCCCGAGCGTTGCTGCCTCAGGTCGACGGCTGGAGTGTTAGCGAGGATTGCCGATCGATTTGGCGTGAGTTCGGCTTCAGCAACTACTATGAGACCATGGCTTTCGTGAACGCCTTCGCCTGGCTGGCGCATCGCGAGGACCACCATCCCGATCTCGTTGTTTCCTATAAACGCTGTGAGGTACGTTTGAGTACACACAGCATTGATGGGCTATCGCGTAACGATTTCATCTGTGCCGCGAAACTCAATGCGTTGCTAGATGCGAATTGAACCGCTGTTCATGGGTGCGACACGCGCCACGTTTTTTCCCACGCCTGCGCTATGACGCAGCGCAAACTGACCCGCCGCCAGGCTTGGCGCATCCAGCGAATTCAGGAGGAGCGTCAGCGTCGCGCGGCACGCCGCGGCACCAACGCCGATGCGCTCCTGCATTCCAATCAGTTGGGACCAGAACAACACGGACTGCTCATCAGCCACTACGGCGCCACCTTGGAGGTGGAAGCGGCGGATTCGACGACAAATCGTTGTGTCGCACGCCAAAACCTCGGCGCGCTGGTAACCGGCGATCACGTGGTTTGGCGTTCAGACCGACACGGCGGGGGAGTCGTTGTTGCAGTACTGCCGCGCCGTAGTGCACTGGCACGCCCGAGCAGCAGTGGTACACTCAAGCCCGTCGCAGCCAACATCGATCAAGTGTTGATTGTCGCCGCCCCCATTCCCGCCTTGAATGAGTCCATGATCGACCGCTACATCGTCGCTGCTGAGACAACCGGGCTCGCGCCGGTAGTGGTGCTCAATAAGATTGACTTGTTGTCCGGGCAAGAACGCAATGAGTTCGATGCGCGCCTATCCATATACCGGGACGTCGGCTACAGCGTCGTCAAGGCATCGACCGTTCAAGCCCATGGGTTGGACGGGCTGCTCGCACAGCTCAAAGGCAAGACCAGTGTCTTCGTCGGTCAATCCGGCGTGGGCAAGTCTTCGCTGATTGGAACGCTGCTGCCGGATGAAGACCTGCGCACTGGCGCAGTCTCTGCTAGCACCGGCAAAGGTCGGCACACGACGAGCGTCTCACGGCTCTATCATCTACCGGGGGGCGGAAGCTTGATCGACTCGCCTGGGGTACGCGACTTCGCTCTTTGGAGCATGAGCCCAGAGTCAGTGGCACAGGGGTTCCGGGAGTTTCGCCCCTTTCTGGGTCAGTGCCGATTTCGCAATTGCGCCCATGGGGACGAGCCGGGGTGCGCGTTACAAGAAGCCGCCTCGAAGGGCCAAATCAGCGCACGACGACTCAACAGCTACCACGCCATCGTGGCCTCACTGGCCGACGGCCGCTGAGTCCAGCACCGCATCGGGCGCCGGCACAGTCTCGACAGCGCCCTCGCCCTCGTTGATTGCGCGTTCAGTGGCGCGGTTCATGACGATGATGCTGATGCGTCGGTTTATCGGGTTATAGGGATTGTCCTTGTCGAACAGCACGGACGAACCCAGCCCTACGACACGTCCGACCTTGTCGCCTTTCATGCCTGCCGCGACCAGTTCGCGCCGCGCTGCATTGGCACGGTCGGCCGACAACTCCCAGTTGCTGTAGTCTTCGCGGTCGCTGCCGAATGGCGTGGCATCGGTGTGGCCTGTGATGGATATCTTGTTGGGCACGCTGTTTATGTTCTTGGTGATCTCGCGCAGTATTCGCTTTGTGTACCACTTCAGCTCACTGCTGCCCAGCGCAAACATTGGCCGATTCTCTTTGTCGACGATTTGAATGCGCAGACCCTCCGGCGTAATGTCGAGCAACAATTGATCCTTGAACGGTTTCAATGCCTGGCTCTTCTCAATTGAAGCCTGCAGTTCCTCGAGCAGCTCATCGAGCCTGCGCTGCTCGGCGGCGACTTCCTTGATGATCACGTCTTCGGGCGGAGTGGCCGAGGGCGAGCGTTCCCATTGCTTGTCGCCCTCGCCAGTGGGCACGTCCTCCACGCCGCCGAGCTGGATCATACTGGTACTGGCACCACCCGGGCCCGGGATACCGGCTGGATGCTGAAAGAAGTCTGAAATGCCCCGCTTCTGCGCCTCGGTCGTCGAGCCCAACAGCCACATCAGTAGGAAGAACGCCATCATCGCGGTGACGAAGTCGGCGTAGGCCACCTTCCAGGCACCACCGTGGTGGCCACCGGCAACCTTCTTTACCCGCTTGATGATAATTGGCTGCTTTTTGTCGTCCATCGGACCGCTCGGCCGAGAGTGTGCTCAAGGGCTATTTGTTCTGCTTGACGTGTTCTTCCAGCTCGAGGAAGCCTGGACGATCCGTGCTGTAGATAACCTTGCGCCCGAACTCGATTGCAATTTGAGGTGTATAGCCGTTGAGCGTGGCGAGGATGCAAACCTTGATACATTCGAGAAACTTTGACTCTTCCTGCGCCTGCGCTTCCATGGCTTTGGCCATGGGGCCGACGAACCCATAGGCCAGCAAAATACCAAGGAAAGTTCCCACCAGCGCGGCAGCAATGTGATGGCCGAGCACCTCAGGGGGCTCGTTCAAGGAGCCCATGGTGATGACCACCCCCATAACAGCGGCCACGATACCAAAGCCGGGCAGACCGTCGGCGACATTCGAAACCGCGTGCGCCGGCGTTTCGGCTTCGTGGTGGTGCGTCTCGAGCTCGAGATCCATCAGATTCTCCAGCTCGAATGCATTCATGTTGCCGCCCACCATTATGCGCAGATAGTCAGTAATGAATTCTACGGCATGGTGATTCTTGAGGATCTTGGGATACTTGGTGAAGATTTCGCTTTGCGCCGGCTCCTCGATGTCGTTCTCCAACGCCATCAGACCTTCTTTGCGCGCCTTGGCGAACAAGTCGTACATCAGTGTCAACAGTTCCAGGTAGGACTGTTTGTTGTACTTGGTGCCGCCCAGCAGGCGCGGCAACCCACCGAAAACAGCCTTGATGGTCTTGGGGGGATTGGAGACGATGAATGCACCGAAAGCGGCGCCTGCAATAATGAGCAGCTCGTAGGGCTGCCACAGCGCGAGCAGCTCCCCATGCGACAGCACATAGCCGCCCGCGACACATCCAAGAACAATCACAAAGCCGACAATGAGCTTCATGGGCGGCGATATCCCTTCCTAGTGACGGCTGTCAAATCCCTCATGGCTACAGGCGGTTTATCGTCCGACCGCCCGCTAACTTGAATACCGATGCCTGTCCGGCTTAAGCGTCACCGCCGCCAATCCGATAACCGACAGGTACCAGGGCAACCTTTGCCCCTAATTAAGGTGAATCGCGCCGCCAGCTGGGGTTGGCAATGGTGTGGGCAACGGAGCTGGTGCTGCGAAGGGATACTCCATGCAAGAGCCGATAGATGAATGGATCGCGCGCATTGGATCGCAACCGGTGCCCGTGTTGCCGGGCTCTCTGAAACAACTCGGCACCCTGACGGCTAACGAGAACACGCCGCTGGCGAAGCTCTCAGCCGTGGCCGCGCGCGATCCAAGTCTCACAGTTCACCTGCTGCGCACCTGCAATAGCCTCAAGCGCTCCCACTTGGGCGCAGAGGTCACGACCGTTGAGCACGCTTTGATGATGCTGGGACTGGCCCAGCTGCGGCGTCTGCCCACGGAACTACCAGTTCTGGATCAGAACCTCGGCGAGGACAGCCGTGTGTGGTTGTTACGCAGCTTCAGCCGCGCCTACCACGCCGCCATGTTCGCCCGTGAGTGGGCCACAGCCAGACGCGACATGGAGGTCGACGAAGTCTATTGCGCCGCGCAGCTGCACTTCGTTGGTGAGATGGTCCTGGCCATGTTCGGCACCGCGCAAGCCCAGCGCATCCGCAAGATGGTCCATGAAGAACACGTGCCCGCCGAGGAAGCCGAATACCTGGTATTGGGCTTCTCCTTAGACCAACTCTCGCTCGCCTTGGCAAAGCAGTGGCATCTGCCCGCCCTCGTGCTCGACAGTCTCGAGGCAGAAAACGCATCTCACCCGCGCGCCTTGGGCATCATGCTCGCAGTGCAACTTGCCAAGGCGGTACACAGCGGCTGGTACAACGCCCGCACACTTGGTTTGCTCGAACAAGTCGCGGAGTTTCTGAATCGGCCGTTAAATGAGATAGTCGCATGGACCCATACGCTCGGCGCCGAGATAGCGCGTGACACCGATGTTTTCGAAGTCCCGCCCGCGGCAACGCTGCTGCCGCTCATCGTGCCAGCGCAACGCGAGGCGGAGCCCGAGGAGAAGACGGATGTCAGCACCTCGTGCGAGGCGCCCACGAGCGCGCCAGTGTGTCTGGTCCCCCAACGTGCCGCATTGGAACAGACTCTGATCCAACTGCAACAAAACATGAGTGGAGGCGCAAAACTCAGCGAGATGGTCGCCACCGTCATGAAGGGCATGCATGATGGGGTCGGTCTGAATCGCGTCGTGTTCGCCGTCCTGAGCGGGGATACTCAATCCTTGACGGCGCGCTCCATCGTCGGCGCCGAGAACGATCCCGTGTTCAACCGCTTTGCCATGCGCTTGAACCCGCCCAATTTGTTCACGCGACTTCTGGAAAAACAACAAGCGATCTGGGTCAATGACGACACACGGGCGAAGGTATGGCCGCTGCTGCCGGTAGAATTTCGCAAGTTGATCGCTACCAACACGTTCTTCGCCATGTCGCTGTTCATCAACGACAAACCGATCGGCATGTTCTACGCCGACCGCCACAGCGACGCCTGCCAACTGGACGAAACCAGTTACAACCAGTTCAAACAGCTAGTCACCCTGGTATCGCGCTCACTTGCGCCTAACCGAGGCTAAGGCCTTCAGGCCCGTCGGACCTGCTCAGCGCTCAATTGCACGCTCTGGAATCGACCCAAAGGAGTCGTAGGGCATTCTCGCATTGAACGCCCGCTTTGCTGTCGGCAGCGGTCAGACTGGTGCACGCGGCTCGGATCGACTTCGAGGATCACGAACGATTGCCTGTCTGGTCGCGACTCTCATGGTTCTTC
>Ga0209536_100005703_pt1 | contig 19271 bp, 15 predicted proteins | sample DeeMarSeWOR28_12_FD_187461 | JGI IMG/M metagenome (GOLD analysis project Ga0209536, IMG submission 187461) | Marine sediment microbial communities from White Oak River estuary, North Carolina - WOR-2-8_12 (SPAdes) (version 2) | ecosystem: Environmental > Aquatic > Marine > Intertidal zone >... | reverse complement strand
CTCCGCCATTTGCTGCGGCTGCTCAACCGGGACCGGCGCCGAATAATCCCCCATGACCGAACTGGTGGTCCGGTGCGCGGAGATATAGGCCAGGGAAATCGAGGTCACCATGAAGATAATGGCCGCCGCCGTCGTGATCTTATTCAGCATGGGGACCGGGCCCTCGGTGCCGAACAGCGACTGGCCGCCGCCGCCGAAGGTTGCGCCGATATCGGCGCCCTTGCCGTGCTGCAGCAAAACGATGGAAACCAGAAAGATACACACGAGAATATGAATTATTGTCAGTATTGTAACCATTTATCCTTGCCCCTCCTGCTGGGGCCCTTTGTATTTATGCAAGCTGCTCAAAACAAATAATGCGCTCAAACGTTTCCGCATTGAGCGCAGCTCCACCTACCAAAGCGCCGTCAATATCATCCTGGTGCATCAGGATATCTATATTTTCCGGTTTAACCGAGCCACCATACAATATTCTTATACCTGCGGCAATATTTTTCTCATAGATGTCTGCAAGCAGCTCCCTGATGAAGCTGTGCGCCTCCTGGGCCTGGCCCTCGGTGGCTGTTTTGCCGGTGCCGATGGCCCAGACAGGCTCATAGGCTACAACTAGTCTGCTGCTGTCCGTCATCTCTATGCCGGCAAGGCCTGAGCGTACCTGGTCTTCCAGCACTTTCATGGTCTGGCCGGCCTCCCGCTGCTTCAGGGTCTCACCGATGCAGAATACCGGGATGAGGCCGAACTGCAGGGCCCCTGTTATCCTCCTGTTGATCATGAAATCAGTCTCGCCGAACACATGGCGCCGCTCTGAGTGGCCGACAATTGCCATGACACAGCCGGCATCCTTGAGCATCGGCGCCGAGATCTCGCCGGTGAAGGCCCCCTTTTCCTCCCAGTGGACATTCTGGGCCCCGAGCAGCACGCCCGTGCCGGCAAGAACACCCGCCACAGACCTAAGCGCCGTATAGGGCGGAGCGATCATCACGTCCCGGTCCGCAGCTTTTGCGGCCGCCCGCGCCACGGCAGAGGCCAGCTCCCGGGCCTCTTCCCTGGTTGTATGCATCTTCCAGTTCCCTGCGATAAACGGTCTGCGGTCCATAGGCTCACTCCGTTCGTGTTAAATGTAAAATTGAAAATGAAAAATGAAAAATGGAGAACCTTGTATACAATTTTGAATTTTGCATTTTACATTTTGCCTTCAAGTGCTGCTACGCCGGGCAGCACCTTGCCCTCCATGAGCATGAGAAAGGCGCCGCCCCCGGTGGAGATATACGATATGTTGCTGGATTCCCCGGCCCGGTGCACGGCCACATCCGTATCGCCGCCGCCGACAATGGTCAGGGCATGGGAACCGGCCAGTTTCTGCACCATGGCCATGGTCCCCCGGGAAAAGGCATCCATCTCAAAGGCACCCATGGGGCCGTTCCAGATAATGGTGCGGGCATCTTCCAGGGCTGTACCGAAGAGCATGGTCGAGGCCGGGCCGATGTCCAGGATCATCCAGCTTTTCGGAACTTCCTGGGCAGTGGTCCTCTTGGTCTCAGCCTTGGGGTCAAACCTGTCAGCAACGATACAGTCCACCGGCAGGTACAGCTTCACCCCCTGATCCCGGGCCTTGGCGACAAGCTCATTGGCTGTTTCCAGGAGGTCGTCCTCAACCCTGGAAGCACCAACCTCGTACCCCTGCGCCTTTAAAAAGGTGTTGGCCATGGCACCGCCGATGATCATTTTGTCCACCCGGTCTATCATGTTGCGCAGGGCCCCGAGCTTGCTCGACACCTTGGCGCCCCCGACAATGGCGACCAGCGGCCGGCTCGGATCGCTGACAGACCTGTGAAAGTAGTCCATTTCCTTCTGCAGCAGGAACCCGGCAGCGCACTCCTTGAAAAATTCGACCACGCCCACCACCGAGGCATGGGCCCGGTGCGCCACGGCAAAGGCGTCATTGATATAAACGTCTGCAAGCTTTGCCAGCTTTTTGCAGAACTCGGGGTCGTTCTTCTTCTCCTCATTATGGAAGCGCAGGTTTTCCAGGAGCATAACATCACCCAATGCCATGTGTCCGACCATGTCCTCGACCTCCGGGCCTATGCAGTCGGGCGCCAGCTTCACCTCTTTTTCCAGGAGCCTGGAGAGCCTCTTGGCAACCGGGGCCAGGCTGAACTTCTCCTGCCGCTGGCCATCGGGACGCCCAAGGTGGGAGATGATCACAACCCTGGCATGTTCATCCAGACAATAATTGATGGTCGGCAGGACGCCCCTGATCCTGGTGTCATCGGTAATGTTGCCCTGCTCATCCAGCGGCACATTGAAATCAACCCGGATGAGCACTGTTTTCTCTTTTATATCAAGGTCTTTGATGTTCTTCATAGACCCTCCTTGTCTCAAGATCGTAGTTTTTACAAAAAATCAGAGTTCAAGCTGCATTAAAACCGCATCTTCAACCGGATCGTCATAGTAGGCCCGGCGCGAACCGACCCGGATGAACCCCCGCTTTTCGTAGAGCCCTGCGGCCGCTCTATTTGAGGCGCGCAGTTCCAGAAAACAGTTTTTAACCCCTTTGGCCCTGCAGTAGTCTAAAGCATGGTCAAGCAGCCTGGAGCCCACTCCTTTTTTGCGCGCCTCTTCCGCGACGCTTAATTTCAGGATTTCCGCCTCATCGCCCATGATCCGCCCGCACAGAACAGCCAGCGTCCTTGCCGCTTCTTCATTGCAGACGACAAACTGAAAGCCGGTCGGCTGCTGCAGTTCATCCTCCAGGTGCTCACGGCTCCAGGCGGTGAGGGCCCCCGCCTCCAGCTCAAGGACAGCGGATATATCCCCGGCCCGCATGGGCGCGATGCTCAACTTGTCATGCTCCACTTAAACCATTTTATCGGTGATGGAGACGGTCAAATCACCAAGCATATTGGTATAGCTGCCAAGCTCGTTATCGTACCAGCCGTAAATGACGGCCTGGGTCACCGGTACCTGGATTATCGGTGAAGTGCCCGGTTCCAGATTGCAGCTTTGTATCTTGTCCAGGTTGACATTCACGGTCGCTGTCCTGGTATGGGTTTCCGTCCCTTCAATGACGGTTGCCGCGCATGGTATGCAGACAATGTCGGCCGAGACATTCTGTTCTTCTGAATAGTCGATATAGGGGGAGTCCTGGGCATACTCCTTATAGACTGAATTCAGCAGGTCCCTTTTGATCGGGTTTTCCAGGTCATCCTGCAGGTTCAGGACCAGCACGATGAGGGAGCCGGTTGAAGTGGGAATGCGCACCGATTCCGCGATAAAGCCGATATTTTTCATTTCCGGGATGACCAGGCCAAGGGCCCGGGCCGCTCCGGTCGTGGTGAGAATTATGTTGTTCAGGATCGAGCGGCTTTTCCGCAGGTCGCTGGCCCCGGCCGAAGGAAGCCTGTCAAGGACCTGTTGGCTGCCGGTGGCGGCATGCACTGTCACCATTGAGGCACTTAAAAAATTTTCAGCGCCGAAGTGATCCATCAACGGTTTGATCATGTAGGCCAGGCAGGTGGTGGTGCAGGAGGCGGCGGAAATAACCTTGTGCTTTGCAGGCACATAATCGTCATCGTTTATCCCCATTACTGTGGTCACAGCATCTTCGGGCATTTCAAGGCCCTTGGCTTTTATCTTGAACGGCGCGGACAGAAGCACCTTTTCAGCACCGGCATCAAGATGGCCCCGCAGCGCGCCCCCGGGAGCTTCCGCCTCCGCAGTCGGATCATTAAAGACGCCCGTGGTATCCACGACAAAACGTACATCGTTCTCCTTCCATTTAATATCCTTAGGGTTCCGGGCCTCCTGCAGGATTTTGACAGGCACGCCGTTGATCACCATGGTCCCGTCTGCCTCATTGATGTTTTCAATGACCCTGGTGCATTTATGCCCGTGCAGGAAGACTCCCAGGCGGCCATAGGTGGAGTCCCTCTCAATGGCGGATGCCAGATCATGGAGGCTGCGGCCTACCTTGCGCCCGATATTGACGACAATCCCGGAAAAGCTCTGCCTGGAAACATGATGCCAAAGCGTCAGTTTGCCTATGCGGCCCAAACCGTTTATCCCAAGTTTCATGAAACCCTTTCTCCTTTTAACTGTTTGTTTTTTGTGGTAATACCTGCCGGGCTCTTGGATTGCAATACTCCTTCCGCTTTTGATAGGGCTTGAACCATAAGGCATAATCAACTATTGAACAAACCAGCAGTAATGATTGTCGGCCTCGCGACATCCCTCCGGCAACAGGTATTACGTGCGTCAGCAAATTTTTTAATTGGCCCCGCTGATGACTGCGGGACTTTTGCATTATGCTTGGGTTCAAAAGTTTATTAGCAGAGCATCTTTTGTCAAGCAAGAAAAAACAAACACAAAGCACTCTTTTTATTTCCCCGACAACCTGCTATAAACTAAGCTGTTTATATTGACGGCAGCAAGGTTTTACTTGACATATGTTTAAATTTCGAGCAAAAAATATTGTTTTGCAAATTAATGGAGCGTGCTTTTACTTACATAATTTCATTTTTATAGGAGAACTTGACACATGTCAGGATATCTTTTTACCTCGGAATCGGTTTCAGAAGGACACCCGGATAAAGTTGCAGACCAGATCTCAGACGCTGTTCTAGACGCAATTCTGACCCAGGATATCAGGGCCAGGGTCGCCTGTGAAACCCTGGTTACCACCGGCATGGTATTGATAGCAGGAGAGATCACCACTTCTGCCTGGGTGGACATGCCGCAGATCGTCAGGAACACTGTCAAGGAGATCGGCTACAACTCTTCCGACATGGGCTTTGATTCCCAGTCCTGCGCCGTACTCACATCCATCGACAAACAGTCACCCGATATAGCTATGGGGGTAAATGAAGGCTCCGGAGTTGACCTGGACCAGGGGGCGGGAGACCAGGGTCTCATGTTCGGTTATGCCTGCAGGGAAACCAAGGTGCTTATGCCCATGCCTATTACTTATGCCCACAGGCTGATGAAGCGCCAGGCCGAAGTCCGCAAGGCCGGATTACTGCCCTGGCTGCGGCCTGACGGCAAGAGCCAGGTCACTGTTGAGTACGGGGATGCCGGACCGGAAAGAATTGAGGCCATAGTCCTCTCTACCCAGCACGGCCCTGAGGTCGACTACGAGGACCTGAAGGAAGGAGTGATGGAGGAGATCATAAAACCCATCATCCCCGCTGATATGGTTGACAGCAACACCAAGTACTTTATCAACCCGACCGGGCGCTTTGTCATTGGCGGCCCTGTGGGTGACTGCGGCGTCACCGGCCGCAAAATTATTGTCGATACCTACGGCGGCATGGGCTCGCACGGCGGCGGCGCCTTTTCCGGCAAGGACCCGTCCAAGGTTGACCGCTCTTCCTCCTATATGGGGCGTTATGTGGCTAAAAACATAGTAGCCGCTGGCCTGGCTGACGAGGTAGAGGTGCAGATCGCTTACGCCATCGGCATTTCCAAGCCTGTCTCCATCAATGTGCACACCTTTGGGACGGGCAAAATAGAAGACAAAAAGATAAAGCAGCTCATCAAAGAACATTTTGACCTGAGACCCAAGGCCATTATCCAGCACCTTGATCTCCTCAGGCCGATATACAAAAAAACCGCGGCCTATGGCCATTTCGGCAGGGAGCGGGCTGAATTCACCTGGGAAAAAACGGATAAGGCCGAAGAGCTGAAGGCTGCCGCCGGGATAAAGTAAGGAGCATGCAAATACCATGAACAAGATTATGACCGATACGGCTGATTTTAAAGTTGCCGATATAAACCTGGCTGACTGGGGCAGAAAAGAGATCAATATCGCCGAGACGGAAATGCCCGGCCTCATGGCCATCAGGGAGGAATACAGCGCCAGCAAGCCCCTCAAGGGCGCCAGGATAGCGGGCTGCCTCCATATGACCATTCAAACAGCCGTGCTTATGGAGACACTCATCGAACTGGGTGCTGAAATACGCTGGTCCTCCTGCAATATTTTCTCCACCCAGGATCATGCCGCAGCTGCCATGGCTGCAGCCAATATCCCGACTTTTGCCTGGAAAGGCGAGAACGAGGAGGAGTTCTGGTGGTGCATCGACCAGACCATCTTCGGCCCTGACGGCTGGCGCCCCAACATGCTGCTGGATGACGGCGGCGATCTCACCCTGGTAATGCATGAGAAGCATCAGGACCTGATGAAAGAGGTTCGCGGCATCAGCGAGGAGACGACAACCGGTGTACACCGTCTGGACGAGATGATGCGGAACGGCACCCTGTTGGCCCCGGCCTTTAACGTCAATGACTCCGTGACAAAATCAAAATTCGACAACCTTTACGGCTGCCGCGAATCCCTGATTGACGGCATCAAAAGGGCGACCGACGTAATGGTGGCCGGCAAGATTGCCGTAATCTGCGGCTACGGTGATGTCGGCAAGGGTTGCGCCCAAGCTCTCCGCGGCATGGGGGCTACAGTCTGGGTTACCGAGATCGATCCCATCTGCGCCCTGCAGGCCGCCATGGAAGGCTACAGGGTTGTTACCATGGATGAGGCTGCACCGCGCGGCAATATTTTTGTCACCGCCACCGGTAATGTTGGGGTCATCAGCAGAAGCCACATGGAGCAGATGCCTGACCAGGCTATTGTCTGCAACATCGGACACTTTGATTCTGAAATTGACATTGCCGGCATCCGGGACCTTACCTGGGAGAACATCAAGCCCCAGGTTGATCATGTCATCTTTCCTGACAACAAGCGCATCATTGTCCTGGCCGAAGGACGCCTGGTGAACCTGGGCTGCGCCACAGGCCACCCGAGCTTCGTCATGAGCAACTCTTTTTCAAACCAGGTCCTGGCCCAGATCGAACTCTGGCAGAACCAGGGAAAATATGAGAACAAGGTCTACTTTCTGCCGAAACATCTTGACGAGATGGTAGCCCGGCTGCATCTCAAAAAAATAGGCGCCAACCTGACAACCCTGAGCAAAAAACAGGCCGACTACATCGGTGTTGATGTGAATGGCCCCTACAAACCTGAATATTACCGTTACTAAAGAGCAGCAGAAAGCTCAGCCGCTGTTATTGGACACCCTACGGAAAGCCTGGTGCAGTATGCCGGGCTTCCGGCTGAAAAAGGCAGGCCATGCATTTTCGCTTTCTCCTCTCCGACCCCCATGGTGATAGAGAGCTTTCTCCGGAAGACCTTGAACAGCCCTTTCTTACAAGCCCCTCTGAAAAGCACCCGTTTCTCAGGCTGAAAGACTACTTTGGGGCCCTGCAGGAATTCATCATGCCTGCCGGCGGAAATCATTTCCGGCCCTCCCTGGCAAAACTGAATCTGCAGGATAGTGCTCTCCCGGGCGCCATTTCAGAAGTTCTTCTCCGCAGTGAGAAGCACGGGGCCTTTTACCATATCGCCAGTGCTGAACTTCTCGGTCCGGAGAAAAATGTAAGATTTGCCATTACCACTGCCTTGTCCGAATCAGCCAGAATATCCCTGCAGGAAGAATATGGAATTTTGCAGCAGTTGTCCCGCATCGCGCCGGAGTATCTGCCTGCATTATTCTGCCGGGAAACCGTTACCTGGCACACAGACTCAGGCGCTGCAGAATTCCTCATGGTTGCGGGAGAATGGCTCCACGGCTATCACGAATGGCACCTGAGCGGCTCCCCGGGAGCAAAGCGGCAGCAAATCCGGCTCTGGGATTATGAAAAAGGTTTTTGTTATCTCTCGGATGCAGAAAGCTATGAAATAATGCGCCAGGCTGCTTACATCCTGACATACTATTATGACCAGGCGTCTTTCCGCCAGATCTACCCCTGGCATCATGGTGCCGGAGATTTCGTAGTCAAGGTTGAGCCCGGAGCAGTCCAGGTGAAGCTCATCACCGCCAGGCAGTATGAACCGCTGGTTCATTTTAACGGAAAAGAGGAGGCTGACCGGCTGGTTGCCGCGATTCATTTTCTCCTCAACCTTGGCCTCAGGATCCGGCTGGACAGACTTGACGGTGTCGGGGAGCCCGCCTGGTTAGATGACTTTGCCGTCCAGGCAGCAGTTGCAGGTTTTTTTGCCGGACTTGGAGCCAGCAAAGAAGCCAACAGGCTTATGATCGGGCCTGCTGCAGATTTCCTGGAAATCATGCAATCGTTTGATGTTCAGGAGATTTACGATATGTACGGGTCGCTGCTGGAAGTATATGCTGACGAGCATGAGGATGACTTTCTCCTGATCCGGGAAAAACTCCCGGCGCATGCCGCAGAGCTGCATAGGGCCCTGCAGGAGTTTTCTTTACAACATTGAACTGAATTCAAATTTTCGGATATAAGCCGTTTCACGCAGACGAGCAGCAGAGCCGGGAACGGAAAAGCGACTCGGCGGAGCGCAAGCGACTTTCCGATGTCGCCCGTTCATGGCGAGCAGCGAAGGGCAGTCAGCCTTTGGCTGACCAAGTGATCGGCTGTCCTTTCTTTGGTTCGTTTCTTTGTCAGCATATAATACTGCTGACGATTGACAGGACAAGCAAAGAAATGAACGTAAAATACATTCAGCACTTAGAGTAAATTCTTCTTTGCTTGGCTGCGTGAAACGGCAAAAAACATCTTTCCTGTCCCTGATTTTAGATTGAAAACCCGTTCCGTGATGCCCAGCGGATCAGAACCGGCTGAGAAACTGACAGCTCATGGAACTTTTTCAATTTTCCATTTTCACTTTTTAATTTTTAATTCTTAATTTTCTACCCTCCTCCCCACCAGCTTCACATCACCCGATATAACTTCATGAATTTCCCCCTTTCGGTCCCTGATACGTAGAACCCCGTCCGCATCAGGCCCCAGGGAAATACCGGTGACCGCCTTGCCCTGGGGTGTGACCCAGGTAAGTTCTTTACCTCGGCTGGCATCGCGCCGCTTCCATTCCTCCAGGATTGCAGGAAAGTCTCCCTTTTCCAGACGCTGCAGTTCTTCCTCAATGGAGACAACACATGTTTCCAGCAGGGTTTCAGCTGAAATTTGCCTGCCCCCATGGGCTGCCAGGGAAGTGGCCCTTTCCTGCAATTCAACAGGAAAGCCGCCTGCAGGCGGGAAGATATTCAAGCCGACACCGACGACCACCAGCGGTCTCTGCCCGGCGGATATATTCTGCACTGGACCTGTTTCACTCAGGATGCCGCCGAATTTTCGCCCATCCAACAGCAGGTCATTGGGCCATTTTATCTGGGGGAATATGGAGTATGAGGTTTCAACAGCTTTGCATACAGCCAGGCCTGCCGCCAGGGTGATTCTGGGCAAATGTTCCTGAGCAATTCCGGGCCGCAGGATCAGGGAGAAGTAAAGCCCCATGCCGGGCGGCGACAGCCAGGGCCTGTCGAGTCTTCCCCGGCCCCCGGTCTGGCCGCCGGCCACCACCACCGTTCCGGCTTTGGCTCCCTTTCGGCCAAGGGCAAGGGCCACAGAGTTTGTAGACTCCGTAACCTCAAGCCTGATTATTTCCCTTGGGCCCACGCCTTTTTTGTCTCCTGCCCTTTTTTGTAACCAAAAAGGATGAGAATCTTTTTATAGTTATCCGGTTAAGCTCAAAAAAAAAGACAGGGGCATAGTACTGCCCCTGTCTTTTGCTATTTGTTGAGGTGCTGTAAAAAGGAGGTGCTTTACACGCCCCTTTTGTCTTCATCTTTGGCACGGTCCGGCAGAGCGTACATGGTGCTGCTGCCGCTGGACCAGAACATAAGTTTGCTCTCTCTCACAAGCTCATTGGCTGCATTCTTGATCTCGCGGGGCTTTGCATCGACCTTCTTCTGCATATCCTTGAGATATAATGCCGGTTTTTTTGAATTGGTCAGCAATTCAATAATTTGAGCTTTGGTTTCTTCTTTGTCAGCCATGTTGTTACTCCTTTATTGGGTACAATTATTTAATATGGCTTGTGAATTTGAACTGGGTGGTGGTCCGCCAGGTGTCATATGCCAGGCGGTAGTCGTCAATGCTCTTATCCGTAAACGGAATGTTGCATTTCTCGAAGAACTTCTCCCAGCCAATTCGCTCGGCCCACTCACCAACGCGTTCATACTTCATAGCGTCTTTGGCGTATACTTCAAGTATATTTTTGACCGCTTCGACAGTTTCCGGCCAGCGTGGGGGATTATTGGGCAGAAACGGAATAACAAGCTTGGAGAACTTCGGCGCCGACCTTGAGTTGGAGATCTTGCCGCCAACCAGGATGGCAATCCCGTCACCTTCCGGATCTGCCAGCGGCATGGAGGGACACATGGTATAGCAGTTGCCGCAGAACATGCACCTGTCTACATTAACTGTAACGCTTTTTACCTCTTCGCCCTTGCTGTTAACGCCCTTGGCAGGCTTAATAGCGCCGAGAGGGCAGGCGGCGATGGCCAGGGGCAGCTCGCATACCGAGGTAATCGTGTCATTATCGATCAGCGGCGGCTTCCTGTGCACGCCGAGGATAGCGATGTCGGAACAATGCACTGCCCCGCACATATTCAGGCAGCAGGCCAGGGCTACGCGGACCTGGGCCGGCAGGGTCATGCTGGTGAAGTAATCAAACAGCTCATCCATAACCGCCTTGACCACACCGGAAGCATCGGTCGCAGGGGTATGGCAGTGGACCCAGCCCTGGGTATGGACGATATTGGTAACACCGGCGCCGGTGCCGCCGACAGGCATCATGCCGTGCGCATTGCAGTCATCCACCAGGGCCTGCACCTTGTCGGCACTGTCCACCATGAATTCAACGTTATTGCGGGTGGTAAAGCGCAGGTAGCCGTCACAGTGCTTGTCAGCCATGTCGCAGTAGTCATTGATCAGTGAAGTACTGATGAGCCGGGCGGAGCCGATCCTGACCGTATAGCACTCCGCGCCGGTCTCGCTCACGTGCTTGAGAACGCCTGGCTCTAAAATTTCATGGTAAAGCCACTTGCCGTAATTTTCTTTGATGACAGGCGGGAAAAACTGCTCATAATGTGGGGGACCGATATCTGTGATTCTGTCCTTCATAGGATTTTGCGGATCGTAACCCATAATATAACCTCCTTAAAATATATAAATATCAATTAACAAATCTTCACGTTAGGTAGTGACACTATTCATGCATCCAGGGTTTTACATGGGGTTTCGTTTCCGGAACTCCGCAAGATCACGCTCAAATCCGCCGGGAACCTCTTCTTCTTTCCAGAAGACGTACGGATTGGAGCGGGGTTCTTTAACATGCTGCGGCAGAGGTTCGACTTCCATGACCTTCAGGAAGGTGGGCAACCCGATACGCTGGATGGATTCACCGATCCTCTCACGATTCTTGCCTTCTTCCATCCACCAATCCCAGCATTTTTCTATGATGTCTTTCAGTTCTTCGAAGTCATTCTCCGGGTCCATCTTGATAAACGGTACGATCATGGTGGCGATCTGGGCACCGTCGAGGATCGGGGCCTTGGCGCCGATGAGGATGGTGGCACCCTGCTCAACACCCGGGCGCAGCGCGCGGGGCATTACATTGATGCAGTGCATGCAGCGAGTGCATTCAGCATCGTCGATCTTCAGTGTGTCGCCTTCCATCCACATGCAGCCGGTGGGGCAGAGGTCAAGAACTTCGGCCTTGATGTCAAATGCGCCCCAGTCGCGGCCGGAATAGGATCCGCCGTTTGCCGGGAATTCACCATTGATGTAGCCTTTTACGGCAGCCTGGTCGATGCGGATGTCGTCTTTCCAGTTGCCTATAACAGCAAGATCGGAACGGGCGATGGCGGCAACACAGTCATTGGGGCAGCCGGAGAATTTGATCTTAAACTTATACGGGAAGGCCGGACGGTGCAGCTCATCCTGGTAGGTCATGGTGATATCATGGCAGGCAGCCTGGGTGTCATAGCAGCTCCACTCGCAGCGGGCTTTGCCGAGACAGCAGGAGGGCGTACGCAGGTTGCCGCCGGAACCGCCGAGGTCAACGCCAACATCATGGGTCAGTTCGTAGAAGATTTCTTCCAGCTGCTCGGTGAATGTTCCCAGGAGCACGAGATCACCGGTGGAACCGTGCATATTGGTCATACCGGAGCCGCGCCTTTCCCAGATATCACAGATCTGGCGCAGAATTTTAGAGCTGTAGAATTTACTCGAGGGCTGATTGACCCGCACGGTATGGAAATGGGCTACACCGGGGAACTTTTTGGCAACGTCGGAATAACGGCCGACAATTCCGCCACCGTAACCGAATACACCGACGATACCGCCGTGTTTCCAATGGGTGATCTTGTCTTTATAGGAAAGTTCCAGCTGTCCGAGAATGTCCCAGCAAGCTTCATTTTTTGCAGCCTGCCTCTTGATGTCTGTGACAAAACTCGGCCAGGGACCACTTTCCAACTGATCCAACATAGGCGTATCATGCTTTGGCATCTTTGTTTCCTCCTTAACGGTCTATTGATCTTAAACAACCTTAGAACTAAGGTTAGCCTTTAACCTCCCGTAACCAATCGCTTTTTAGCACAAAAACCTTACTCATTACAGCAGCACATCGCAGGCAAAAACGATTGAATACTCATTCAGTAAATGCCGGAACATATCGCTCTGACGGCGCTTTGTCAACAAAAAATAAACAGAAAAATACGCATTGTTTTATTTTGCCGGTCCTGCCACATAAAAAAGCCGCGTCGCTCCATTTGCGAGGAGTGAGGCGGCTTCTTGTGCCGGTAAGGACCCGGGGGAAAACTGCTACTTTTCCGGACTCAGACTATGCGGTTTTTCCATGCGTATAACGAAAATGAGAATTGAAGGGATAATAAAAACGGTGAAAATGGTTGACACGGCAAGGCCTCCGATAATGACACTTCCCAGCCCCCGGTAGAGTTCCGAGCCTGACCCCGGAAAGAGCACCAGGGGCAGCATGCCGAAAATGCTGGTGGTGGCGCTCATATAAATGGGGCGCAGCCTGCTCCTGGTTGATTCCAGCACCGCTTCCCTGTATTCCATGTTGTTGTGATGCACGTTATTCAGGGCCTGGTGCACGATGAGTATGGCATTGTTCACCACGATGCCGATCAGGATGACAAACCCGAGCATGGTGAGAATATCCATGGGCTGCGGCGTAGAACTCAGAAGGTTGAGAAGCTTCAGGCCGATGAAGCCGCCGGCTCCGGCCAGGGGAACGGTCAGCATGATGATGAGTGGATAGATAAAATTCCCGAAGAGCGATGCCATCAAAAGATAGGCAATGGCTGCGGCCAGGATGAAGTTCCACTTCAGGGCCTCCCTGGTTTCCGTGAGCTTGTCGGCAGCGCCGCTCATCCTGACGTTGAGGCCTTTCAAAAGGCCCATTTCCCGCACCGGGCTTATAATTTTTGCTTCAATTTCCTCCATTGCCGTCTGCAGCGGCTGATCCATGGGCGGCGTCATCTGCAGGGTTACGGTCCGGTTTCTTTCCAGGTGCCGTACCTGGGTCATGCCGGTGGTGCGCTCCAGGTCGGCAAGCGATGATACAGGCACAACCTTGCCGCCCGGCATGGCAATCTGGGATTGGTAAAGGGCCTCCGGCGTTGCCATGGTTTCGTCATCGGTCTTCAAAACCAGATCAATGGTTTTCCTGCCTTCCTGCTTGAAGTCGCCGACAATTCTGCCATCCATGAGAACATCCAGCGCGACCCCGAGGTCGGCCGCACTCATATTGTTGGCCTTCAAGCGTTCGCGGTTGGGTACTATCTTAACCTCCGGATAACTGAGCTCAATGGACGGTATGGGCCTGACCTGGGTATCGGGCATGGTCTGCTTCGCCTTGCCGAACATCATGCCGGCGACCTTAACGATCCTGTCCAGGTCGTCGCCGCTTATATCAACATCTATGGTGCGGCTCCGGCCGATCCTGCTCTGGAATATACCTGCCTGCATGGAGACGCCGAACATGCCGGGAATGGAAAATATCATGCGCCTGAACAGGGGCAGCAGGTCAGCTGCCCGCTCCCAGTCAGTAGACATGGCCCCGAACAGCATAATGGATTCTCTTGCCACATAAAACATATTGAGGATGCCCGGGTAGCCCTCGTGTTCTTTTCTGAAGTTCGGCTCTGCCATGGCAAAGAGCTTTTCTCCAATATCCTGGCGCTCCTGCTGGGAAAGACCCGGGGGGGGCACCAGGATGCTGAGAACAAAGTTCCTGTTGCCCTGGGGCAGGTAGTCAGTCTGGGGCATGAGCAGGACAACCGAACCGGCAGCGAGAAGGATCAGCAGGCCGACCGTGAAGATCCTGGTGGCCCAGTTCCTGGTGGCCAGGGAAACTACATGCATGAGATAAGAAGCCAGCCTGGTTCCAAGGCGGGCAAGAGCGCCCGCTTCCTTTCCGGCCTTTTTCTTTTTGGCTGCAACTGAAAAAAGCTTGTAGGAAAACATGGGAATGACCGTCATGGATACGATCAGGCTCAAAGATACTGCGCCGACAACTGCGATGGCGATATCACGGAAAAGCTGGCCGGCCTCTTCCTGAATGAAAACTACAGGCAGAAAGACGGCAACCGTGGTCAGGGTCGAGGCAATAATGGCCCCCCAGACCTCCCGCGTTCCATCGTATGAGGCTGCAAAAGGGGATTTACCCATCTTGCGGTGCCGGTCAATATTTTCAATAACCACAATGGCATTATCCACCAGCATCCCAACCGCAAATGCTATACCGGCAAGGCTCACTACATTCAGATTGCGGCCCATGGCCTTCATGAAGATGAATGTCCCGATGATGCTGATGGGAATGGAGGTGGCCACCACAAGCGTTGACCTGATGCTGCGCAGAAAAATAAGCAGCACTAAAACTGCCAGCATACCGCCGATAAGGATATTCTGCTTGATCAGGTCTATGGCTGCATTGATGTAGCGCCTCTGGTCATAGACCCATTCAAGGCTTATCTCCTGCGGGGCAAGCCTTTCCGCGTTGAGCCATTTCACAACTTCCTCGACCCGTTCTGTCATGGCCAGGATATTGGTGCCGGGCTCAGGCTTGACACCAACCGCTATGCCGCCTTTGCTGTTATGGATAACCGTACTGTCGCGTTTGCTGTAGCCGCGCTGGATGCGGGCAACATCAGCAAGCTTCACCCTTTTCTCTCCGGTTGCGACCAGGACGACACCGGCAATATCTTCCTCGGAATTGAATTCACCGGTGGTGCGGATCCTGAAATCCCGGCGGCCGACCCCCATGTTGCCTGCCGAGACATTAACATTTTCCCCGCGGACTGCACTGATGACATCATTAACGGTCAGGCCGTAGGCGGCAAGCTGTTCCGGCCGCACAATGATATGCATTTCCTCATCCACGCCGCTGCCGATAAAAAGATCCGCCACACCTTCAACGCGCTCCAGGTGCTGGCGGATTTCATTTTCAAAAAATGTCCTGTAGGTTTCTATGGGTCTGGGATTCGTTTCATTGGACTTGAGGATGATCCAGATGACCGGCGAGGTTGCTGCGCCCGTGGCATTGATGATCGGCTTGTCCACCCCTTCCGGATAGGAGGGAACCTCGTTCAGCTTGTTGGAGACACGCAGCAGGGCATCATCAACATTGGTGCCAAGCTTGAAGGTCAGGGAAATGGAGCCCTGGCCGTTGAAAGCCTCACTTTCCATTTCAGTGAGCCCGGGAATGCCCTTGAGGGTTTTCTCCTGCTCTTCTATGATTTCGCGCTCCATCTCATAGGGTGTGGCGCCCCGCCAGGTTGTAGTAACCGTGATTATCGGTTCTACGACCGTGGGGCTCAGCTGGTAGGGAAGGGTCTGCAGACTGATGACGCCGAAGAGGACAATCAGTATAATGCCGACCAAGATGGTAACGGGTTTTCTAATCGAAAAACTTACAATATCCATACTTCAAACCATTTCTATTTATTGCCGATCATGACAGGCTGCCCGTCCCGCAGCCTTTCGTTGCCTTTCACAACGACCACGTCACCTTCCGCCAGGCCGGGACCGGTAATCCCGACTTGCATGCCCTCGTAACCTATCACCTGCACCGGGACCATTTTTGCAGAGGAGTCCTGCACCAGCCAGATCACATTCTGGCCGAACCTGTCAAGCAGGGCATCACGGTCCACCTTGAGGCCCTCCCTTTTCTCGGCCGCCGGGACCAGGGCCCTGGCCTCCATGCCTTCAATGAGGCCGGCAGAGTTTTGCATGCGGATTTTTACATCAAACGTTCTTGTGGCAACATCTCCCTTTGGTACAAAACTGAGGAATTCCCCGGTGAACTTTCCGCTGTCGCTTTGTACCGTCAGCTTTTTCCCCGGCTCCAGGTATTTAAGCAATCCGGCGGGGACATTGACCACTATGTCGACAATACTGTCATCAGCGATGACCGCAACCATGCCGCCGTCATCGATCCACTCTCCCTTTTCTGCATTCTTCTGCACAACTATGCCGTCAAAAGGGGCGAGTATCTTCTTTTTATTCTTTTCCAGGAGCAGTCTGTCCAGGGACGCCTTCAAGGAAAGAGACCTGTTTTCCAGCATCTTGCTTTTGAAAAAATATTCATCATAGGCTGATTCGGACACAGAGCCTTCCCTGTAAAGCGGCTCCCGCCTCTGCAGCTCTTTTTTCGCCTGCTCCAGCTCAACCAGCACCAATTCATAATCCGCCCGGGTAGCGCTGATGACCGTATCCAGGATATCTGCCCCCAGATTGACCAGGGGGTCCCCGCTTTTTACCCTGTACCCCTCCTCAAAAAAAACCTGCTCGACAACGCCTTCAACCTCTGCGGCAACTTTTGATTTGCGGGCGTAGTATACCGTGCCCACAAATTCAACCATGGGCTCTGCTTCGCCGCGCATAACCTTTGCCACCTCAACCAGGGCAGGCGGCGGCCCCTGCGGTTTTCCTTCGGCCTCGGCCTTGGATTTTTCCTCAGCGGCCGCAAATCCGCTTTTGGCAAGCAGCAAAAAAATACACAACACGAACAACAGCAGGTTTTTCTTTTTCTTCATGAATCCGGCACTCCTCTATCTTTACGGACTAAATACTTTCCCCCGCATGAAAATTGAACATATTTTCCCTGGCCGCCCTGTTTTATACTGCACGCTGGCTGAGGCTCATAAGCTTGGTGTTATATCAACAGTAAAGGCCAAAAGACAAGCAATTTCAGGCACACCAAAAATATTTCGCCGGACTCCGGGAAATGCTTTGCAGCCCCGTCAAAAACTATGCTGAATTGTTGGCGCCAGGGCATACCACCGGAAAACCTGACAAACAGACCAGGAATTCTCCAGCGCCTGGATTACAGCAGAATATTTATGTCAGGCAAAACAAAGAACCGAAAGCAAAAACAGGATCACTTCTTTTTTTCTTTTGCTTTTTTCTTTGGCCTTGTCTTGCCATGCGAACCGCGAAAAATTTTACCCTTCTTGGTCTTTTTGTCTCCCTTCCCCATAAGACCAACACCTCCTTGTTCTCATATTTTACCTGGCAACCTGTCGCATTGGAACATTTCTCAGTCTTTCTCATCTGCCGGCAAAATCCCGGCAGTCTCAAGCATTGTCCAGCTTTCCGGATACTTATCCCTGTCCCGTGCTCCCCCCCGGCGCGCCACTGTCATGTGCTCCAGAAAGCGGTTGGCAAGAACTTTGCCGAGCTGCACCCCCTCCTGGTCAAAGGAATTAATATTCCAGATAAACCCCTGCATGACAATCTTTGCCTCATAGAGTGCCAGCAATGCCCCCATTGTGTAAGGCTCCAGTTTATCAGCCAGCAGAATTGAGCTGGGCCGGTTCCCGGCAAAAAAACGATTTGGATTCTCATCCTTCCGGCCGGTGGCAAGCGCGAGAGCCTGCGCCAGAAGGTTGGCAGCCAGCTTGTGCTGCGATGTGGTCCCCTTAACCTCCAGGTCCATACCATGCTGGCAATGCCGGAAACCGATGAATTCTGCCGGTACGATCGTCGTGCCCTGATGCAGCAGCTGGTAAAAGGCATGCTGGCCATTTGTGCCGGGCTCGCCCCAGATTATGGGACCGGTGGAGACGGAAACTCTTTCCCCGTTCCTGGTCACGGACTTGCCGTTACTTTCCATGTCACATTGCTGGAGATGGGCCGGGAAGCGCAGCAGAGCCTGGCTGTAAGGCAGTACCGCCACAGTCTCATGGCCCAGAAAATTATGGTTCCATATCCCCAGCACTGCCAGGAGCAGGGCAGGATTCTTCCTGATCTCCCTTTCTTCCGCCGCCCGGTCCATGGCATTAGCGCCCCGCAGTATCTCTATAAAGGCATCATAGCCCAGCCCAAAGCCAAGCATTACCGCCCCTACCATTGATGTAGCACTGTAACGGCCCCCTATATAGTCATACATGTGAAAAGAGCGCAGATACTTTTCCGGGTTGTCCATGGGGCTTCCCTGGCCGGTTATGGCTACAAAATGATTCCTGGGATCCAGGCCGGCCCTGCTATAGGCAGTCCGGACCATCTCTTCGTTGGTAAGCGTTTCCAGGGTCGAGCCGCTTTTTGACACCACACCTACGAGGGTCCTGGCAAGATCAAGGTCCTGCAGGACCGCTGCCGCATCATCAGGATCAACATTGGAAATAAAGCGGACCTTTCTGTTTTCCCGAGCATAAGCGGCTAGGGCGTTATAGAGGGCGCGCGGCCCGAGGTCGGAGCCGCCTATGCCGATATTAACATAATCTGTAAAGGTTTCTCCCCGTCCATTCGTCACTGCGCCCGAGTCCAGCTCGTCCAGAAAAACCTTCAGATTTTCAAGCTGCTGCCTGGCCTGCTGCGTTGCCTCCCCGCTGTACGGTGAGTCGCTGAAGATATCGCGGCTGGCGGTGTGGAGCACCTGGCGGTCTTCACTTTCATATCCTTCGATACTGTTCATGACCGCACCGCGTTTCATTGCCAGGAACTGGTCCACGACACCGGACTGGTCGGCGAGCTGCTGCAGTCCGTTGATCACAGCATCATCAAGCCTCTGGGTGCTGAAGAGCAGGTCAAATCCGGCCGCACTGACTTTATAACTTGAGATTCTACCCGGGGATATGGCCCCGGGGGCTGTAAGGTCATAAGGATTGCGGGCCAATTTCCTGAGCTTCTCATATACCGGCAGCTCATCGAGACCTGGTGTGTTCCATGTCATAGGTCTTCTCCTGGATTCAACCTCTCTTTGGAATTTATTTCCACGTTTGGGGCGCTGCCTGTCCGCCGGACTTCATTGTGCGGATCATGTCCGCATAGTCCTGCTGCCCGAACACAGCGGACCCGGCGACAAATATATTGGCTCCTGCGCCTGCAACTTCTCCTATGGTTGCAGGGCTGATCCCGCCGTCAACCTCTATGCCGACCTC
>Ga0209536_100005702_pt1 | contig 19272 bp, 16 predicted proteins | sample DeeMarSeWOR28_12_FD_187461 | JGI IMG/M metagenome (GOLD analysis project Ga0209536, IMG submission 187461) | Marine sediment microbial communities from White Oak River estuary, North Carolina - WOR-2-8_12 (SPAdes) (version 2) | ecosystem: Environmental > Aquatic > Marine > Intertidal zone >... | reverse complement strand
TTGGGCGGCTAGTTGTGGAGGCTGTGAAGTAGCTGTTCTGGACGTCAACGAGAAAATCTTAGATGTCGTTGCAGCTGCTGACATTGTTTTCTGGCCTGTGGCAATTGACGTTAAATATAAAGACGTCGAAGCTATGCCAGACAAAACTATAGATGCTTGCTTCTTCAATGGCGCAATAAGAACAGAAGAAAATGAAAAGATGGCTAAACTTCTAAGACAGAAATCAAAGATACTCGTGGCTTTTGGTTCATGCGCCAATGATGGATGTGTGAAAAGCCTAGCAAATCTTTGGGATAAAAATGCTGTTTTTGAACGTGCCTACCTTGAAACTCAATCAACAGAAAATCCTAACTCTATACTTCCTCAAACTCGTATAAAAGTAGAAGAGGGAGAACTAGAACTTCCTGAAATCTATGATACCGTAAAAACTTTACCACAAACCGTAGATGTTGACTATACTATTTCTGGTTGTCCACCACCTGTTCCCGCTATTCTGGAAATGTTTACTGCTTTTATAAGCGGTAATATTCCTCCAAAAGGTTCAAGCTTCTTACCAAACAAATCAGTTTGTGATGAATGCGGAAGGGAAAAGAAACACAAAGAAATCACCGAAATAAAGAGAATCTATGAGATTGAAGATGATGGTGAGACCTGTTTCTTCGACCAGGGTGTAATCTGTATGGGAGCAGCTACTCGTGCAGGTTGTGGTTGTCAATGTCCAAATGTTAACATACCGTGCACTGGTTGTGGTGGTCCAGGTCCGCGTGTGGTTGATCAAGGTGCAGCAGCTATTAGTGCTATTGCTTCTCTTGCTGCTAATCCAGATGTTGTGAAGCAGATTGTGGATCCCATAGGAACATTCTATAAGTATTCATTAGCTAATTCGATTCTTAGAAGGAAGGTGCAGAAATGAAAGAAATAGTAATTGACCCTATAACTCGACTTGAGGGACATGGAAAAATTACCATATTCCTAAATGATGCAGGAAATGTTGAAAATGCGTATTTCCAAGTTCCGGAACTGCGTGGATTTGAAAAATTCTGTGAAGGAAGACGTGCTGAAGACTTACCTATAATAACAACCAGAATTTGTGGTGTATGTCCAGTTGCCCATCATATGGCGGGAGCAAAGGCTCTAGACGCTGCATTTAACGTGGAACCCACAGAAACAGCCAAGAAACTAAGAGAACTGGAATACTGTGGGTACTATATCTACGACCACATACTACATTTCTACTTCCTAGGCGGTCCAGATTTCGTAGTTGGACCTGATGCCCCAGCCGCAAAACGTAACATTCTTGGAGTAATCGAAAAAGTCGGTTTGGATATCGCAGGTGAAGTAATAAAACACCGAGCTTTTGGACAACGGATCACTGGTATTCTTGGAGGACGACCAACCCATCCTGTAAGTGCTGCTATGCCCGGAGGTATCGCTAAAGCAATTAATGAAGATGAACGCCAAGACATCGAAAACATGCTTAAGAGTTGCCACGAATTCGCAAAGTTCAGCCTTAAAATCTTTGACGATGTTGTTCTAAAAAATGCTGATTATGTTAAATTGATCACAAGCGATCCATACAACTTGCCAACATACTACATGGGCACAGTTGACAAAAACAACAAGGTGAACTTCTATGACGGTAAAGTTCGAGTTGTTGACCCACAAGGAAAAGAGTTTGTGAAATTTGGTCCCGAAGAATATTTGAATATCATCGAAGAGCATGTTGAACCATGGACTTACGTTAAAATGCCCTACCTAAAGGAGATTGGTTGGAAAGGTCTTACGGCTGGATCAGAAAGTGGAATCTACCGTGTCGGTCCACTTGGAAGACTCAATGCATCTGATGGTATGGCAACACCAGTTGCTCAGGCAGAATACGAGCGGATGTACAGGACCCTAGGCGGAAAACCTGTTCATGCCACATTGGCTTTCCACTGGGCTAGACTGATCGAATTGATGTATGCAACTGAGAGAGGTTTAGAACTAGTTAAAGATCCAGAAATAACCAGCAAGAACATTCGAAACAAGCCTGGGAAACCTGGGGAAGGCGTTGGAATAGTCGAAGCCGCAAGAGGCACCTTGATTCACCATTATCAATTAGATGAAAACGCTCTAGCAAAGAAAGTTAACCTAGTAGTTGCAACAACCCATAATGCACCGGGAATATGCATGTCAATAAAGAATGCAGCCCAAGGCATAATCAAAAATGGCGTATTCAATGATGGCTTGCTAAACATGGTTGAGATGGCTTTCAGAGCTTATGACCCATGCTGGGCTTGTGCAACTCACTTTGCAGTTGGGGAGATGCCTCTAGAGGTTAACGTCTACGACAACAACAAGAAACTAGTTAAGAATATTAGAAGATGAGCGAATGAAAAATGGAGCAACCTAAAGTCGGAGTATTCATATCTGACTGCGGAAAACAGCTCTCTGAAATCCTAGACTTCGATGCAATTACAAGCTTTGTAAAAGCTATACCAAACATTACTCTTATCGCGAAAGGTAGTGAATTCTGGCGCGGTAAAGGATTACAGACAATAGTTGATGCAGTAAAAAGCGGAAAAATCAATCGTGTCGTTGTAGCTGAGAGTCTAACCAAAATAAGCGATGTAAACATCGCTCAGGCGGTTGAAGACGCAGGTCTAAATTCATATTTAGTTGAAGTAATAGACATTAAAGACCACTGCGCTTGGCCTCATAGAACAACTCCAAAGGAAGCCACTGAAAAAGCCAAAGCAATGCTATTATCTGCTATAGAACGGGCAAAGCTTCTTGAACCAATCGAGAAACTTGAGTTTCCCGCGCTCAAGTCAGCCCTAGTCATTGGTGGAGGAATAGGCGGTATGCAAACCGCTGTGGACTTAGCTGATTTAGGGTTTGAGGTGAATCTAATTGACAAAGAACCATTTCTTGGAGGCTTGGCTGCTCGTGCTGGTAGATTTTTCCCCACAGACGACTGCGCAATTTGTATTCAACCACCAACTTCTGACGTGAAGACTATCACACATACTTCCCGCAAATGTGTTTATCGTTCTGGATTCAGCGAGATTCCCAACCTCAACATTTTAACAAATGCTAAAGTGGTGTCAGTTGAGGGAGTTCCTGGAAACTATAAGGTTACGCTCGAAAAGAAGCCACGTTATGTTGTAGCGGAAAAATGTGTCGCTTGCGACAAATGTGTTTCTGTTTGTCCAGTGGAAACTCCTGACGAATACAATGCAAACCTGAACAACCGAAAAGCAATATACATTAACGTTCCTGCTGTTCACCCACAGGTTTACGTCATTGACGAGGATGCTTGTAAGTTCCATAATTGTGCCAAATGTGTAGAAGTTTGTCCAACCAACGCAATTGATTTGGATCAGAAAACTGAGCAGGTAATCTTAAATGTTGGCAGCATAGTTGTTGCCACGGGTTTCAAGGAATTCGATTCCACTAAAATAAAGGAATACCATTACGACGATTATCCAGACGTCATCACCAACCTTGAGTTAGCCCGAATGATTGATCACTTTGGTCCAACAGGTGGCGCAATTATTCGACCTTCAGATGGCAAACCCGCTGAGAAGATCGTTTTTGTTCAATGTGCTGGCTCACGAGACCGTCGCTATAACCCGTACTGTTCAAGCATCTGCTGCATGATCTCTCTGAAAAACGCATCCTTGATTAAGGAAGCTAATCCTGACGCTGAAATTTCAATCTGTTATATTGACATGCGAACAACCGGAAGAGAACATGAATACTACTATGAAAGAGCCCGAGATATGGGAATAAAGTTCGTTAAGGGAAGACCTACCGAAATATATGCAGACGAAGAAAAAGGTACACTGATCGTTGACGTTGAGGATGCACTTCTAAAACGATTCTTGGACTTGGAAGCTGATCTGGTTGTTTTGGCTACAGCTATGGTGCCTTCTGAAGGAACTGCGGAACTCGCCGAACTTTTAGGGCTCGACTTGGAGGCAGACGGTTTCTTCAAGGAATATAACGCCAAACTTAGACCAACCGAAACTAAGCAGAAGGGAATCTTTCTCTGTGGAGGAGCAACATTCCCGAAGGATGCGCCTACAGCTTCGTTGCATGCTCATTCAGCGGCGATGAAGGCTGTAAAGTTCTTAACCAATGGTAAAATCGTTAAGGACCTGAGAACAGCTGAAATCAATGACGAATATTGTGGTGATTGTGAGTTCTGTCCTGTAACCTGTCCATACAGTGCTATAAGCTTGGAACCTACTACTGGAGAACACTTTGTTGCTCGCGTTAACGACCTTCTCTGTGAAGGATGTGGTGTCTGTGTTGGAACATGTCCACTGAACGCCATCGAACTTAAGCACTCACGACCAAACCAGATGACAGCGCAGATGAATGCTCTCTTGTCAGTTAATGAAACATCAAAGCCTCTGGTTTTGGCACTCTGTTGCCAAGAATGTGGACATACTGCTGTTGACTCTTCTGGTATGGCTAAAATGGAATATCCTGCTAATGTGCGAATCGTTAAGGTTCCGTGTGCTGGAATAGTGCGGGTTAACCAGATTTTTGAAGCTTTCCGAGCGGGTGCCCAAGGTGTTATGTTGGTTGGCTGCAAAGCTGATGGATGCCACTATGAAGTTGGTAGTGATAAGGCTGAAAAGAGGATGGATTCTGCTAAGGTGCTGTTAAAGGAATATGGAATAGAACCAGAAAGGTTAGAGTTGTTCAAGATGGTTTATATTGAGGGTGCTCAGTTCGCAGAAGCTGCTAAAATGATGACAGATCGTGTAACAAAGTTGGGTCAACTGAAACTAATGAAGGAATCTTGAGAGGCGCATTGTAATGCCACATCATATAGAAAAAACTGCAAAATCGTTTTCCGAAGAAGTTACATGTCGTCACGGCGGAGAAACCTTAACCGCTTGTTACCAATGTGGAACCTGCGCTAGCAGCTGTCCTGTAGCACGTCTTGATGCCCGCTTTAATCCACGAGAAATCATTAAGCTGTCTCTCTTAGGAGAGAGAGAAGAGGTGGTATCAGGAGACGCCATATGGCTGTGCACATCCTGCTTTAACTGCCAAGAAAGGTGCCCCCAAAACGTTGAGATCGCTGATGTATTTTACGCGCTGAGAAACATCGCCATAGAGGCAGGGCATTCTCCGAACATATATTCTGACTTCGCATCAGCTCTGACTGCTGAAGGACGGATTGTTCAGATTTCCAAATTCGTTGAGAAGAAACGCGAAGAATATGGCTTACCGTCACTCAAACCGGTAGATCTAGATTCTCTCAACAAGATTCTATTTGCAACAGGTTTTACTAAACCAGAAAAGACGGAGGAGAAAAAATGAAAAGCTACGCCATATTTCTCGGATGCACCATACCTGCACGACAACCAAACTATGAGATTTCAGCAAGAAAAGCTCTAGAAAAATTAGGTATCACTTTGGTAGACCTAGATAACTTTACATGCTGTTGTCCTCCACCTATCCAGTCAATTAATTTGGAGAGTAGCCAAGCCATAGCAGCCTTCAATATATGCTTAGCAGAAGAAGCTGGTTTGGATATTGTTGCGTTGTGTAACGGTTGTTTTGAGTCCCTAGCTATGGTTAACGCTGCTCTAAAGAATGACAAAGAACTGAAGGCGCACATTAATGAAGTCTTAGCAAAAGTCGGTAAAGAATTCAAGGGTACAATTAATGTAAAACACTTCCTTCAGGTTCTGATGGAAGATATTGGGCTTGAAAAAATCAAAGAAAACGTTATTAACCCATTAACTAACCTAAAAGTTGCACCATTTTATGGGTGCCACTCCCTCAGACCCAGCAAACTACTACAGTTAGACGATCCTGAACGACCACAAATCTTCGAAAATCTACTTGAGGCATTAGGTGCAGAAAGTATTGATTATAAAAATAAATTGAAGTGCTGTGGGGGTCTCTTGAAAGGAATCTCCGATGACACCGCACTAGAACTAGCTAGAGAAAAACTTGTAAACACAACCAAAGCAGGCGCCGACTGCATCAGTACATTATGTCCATTCTGTTTCGTTGCCCTAGACATCGGACAGCTACAAGTGAAAACAAAGTTCAATGAAGTCTATGAAATACCTATACTGCACTATTCCGAGCTTATTGCGTTGGCATTGGGTGTAGACCCCGATGAGTTGGCTCTTCGAAGCCACAAGGTGAAAGCCGAAAAGATCATCGAAAAAATCACCTAATAACATAACATTTATGCGGGTTTTTTTGCTCCCGCCATCTTTCTTTTCTTGCATTTAAAGCTTCAATAAAGTTAATATTTTGAAACTCGATACACTTCCCAGTCTAAATTAGGTGATTAAAATGGTGAATGCAGCAATAAATGGATTTGGAAGAATAGGGCGGCTCCTATACAGGGCAGCCCTTGAAGAAAACGCAGACATAAACTTTGTAGCAGTAAACGACTTAACAGACGCAAAAACGTTAGCGCACATGCTGAAAAACGACACTGTCCATGGCAAATTCCCCTTTGACGTAAAAGCCAAAGGGTCATCTCTCATTGTTGACGGAAAAGAACTCAAAATATTGGCAGAACCAGACCCCGCTAAACTACCATGGAAAGAAATGGACGTTTACGTAGCAATTGAATCTACCGGAAGATTTAGAACAAGAGATGCCGCCAGCAAACACTTAACCGCAGGGGCAAAGAAGGTTCTTGTTTCCGCTCCGATGAGCCCAGCATCAAGCGCTGACCTAACCGTGGTTTATGGTGTAAACGACAACCTGTATGATCCTAAGAAGCATAGTATAATGTCCTTGGCCTCATGCACCACTAACTGTTTAGCGCCAGTCGCTAAGGTTCTCAATGAGAATTTCGGAATTGAGAAAGGTCTAATGACCACAGTTCACGCAGTAACTAACGACCAGAGACTTCTTGATATGCAACACAGTGATCTCAGACGTGCTAGAGCAGCAGCCTTTAACATGATTCCAACATCAACCGGCGCAGCATCAGCAGTTGGTTTAGCCCTGCCGATGCTTAATGGAAAACTGAACGGTATTTCATTACGTGTTCCGATACCTGACGTTTCCATAGTTGACTTGGTGGCAATTCTAAAAAAGGAGGCTACCGCGGAAGAGATTAATGCAGCTCTTAAGAAGGCAGCTAACGGAAAACTGAAAGGCGTTCTAGGGTACAGTGAAGAGCCTCTTGTTTCGTCAGATATTGTCCACAATAATAACTCCGCTATCATCGACGGACAGTTAACCATGACTATAGGCAACTTAGTCAAAGTTTTTGCATGGTATGACAACGAATGGGGCTACTCCGTCAAAATGGCACGCATGATCGAAAAGATCTGCAAAATGGCTTAAAACAGAAACCACAAAAAACTCAAATCCCCTTTTTTCCTTTTTTTGAATTTAAGGTGAAAATTTATGCCTAAATTCTTAGCAATAGACGATTTTGACATGAAAAACAAAACAGTCCTGGTTAGAGTGGACTTTAATTCTCCTGTAGACCCGAACACCAAAAAGGTGCTTGATGATACACGAATCCGCGCCCATGCAGACGCAACAATCAAAGAACTGGTCAAAAAAGGAGCAAAAACCGTAATCCTTGCTCATCAGGGTAGACCTGGAGATGCAGATTTTATTGGTCTGGATCAGCATGCTGCGCTTCTTGGTAAAGCATTAGGTATGCCCGTGAAATATATGGATGATGTTTTTGGAGAAAAAGCTCAAAGCGCAATCAAGGCGTTAAAGAGTGGCGACGTTTTGGTTTTAGGTAACGTTAGAGGAGTCTCAAATGAACAAGATAAGGGAACGCCTGAAGAACATTCAAAAACCGAGTTCGTGAAGAACCTGGCTCCTCTTGCAGATATCTTCATCAACGATGCCTTTGCCGCAGCTCACAGAGCTCATGTATCAATGGTTGGTTTCACTGCTGTTTTGCCCAGCGGCGCTGGTAGAATCATGGAACGAGAGCTTAAAGCTTTAGGAAAAGTCTTGGAAGCTCCTGAAAAACCGTCTGTGTTTGTCATTGGGGGTGCAAAAGGTGACGACTCACTGGATATCTCAAAATATGTGCTCAAGAATAAGATAGCTGACTATGTGTTAACTGGCGGAGTAATAGGGCACATCTTCCTTGTAGCCAAAGGTTTTGATTTGGGTGAAGGAAACATGACTTTCCTGAAAAAGAAGGAACTTATGAGTCTAGTACCGGGTATTAAAGAACTTATGAAACAATACCCTGGAGCCATCATCACTCCAGTTGACTTAGCTATGGAAGTAAACAAGAAAAGAAAAGAGATAACCATTGATGACCTTCCAACAGAATATAACATCTTTGACATAGGAACTAAAACCGCAAACAACTTTGCCGACATAATAATGAAGGCCAAGACCATAGTGGTTAGCGGTCCTGTGGGCGTTTTCGAAAATCCAGAATTCAAGAAAGGTTCTCAAATTGTTCTTGAGGCCGTAGCTAATTCTAAAGGCTTCTCTCTGGTTGGTGGAGGACATACAGTTGCCACAGTAGAAAAACTGGGGCTAACCGATAAAATGTCCTATGTGAGCACCGCTGGAGGTGCACTAATAGAGTTCCTTATGGGAAAGCAGCTGCCCGGAGTTGTTGCTCTGGAAAAAGCAGCCGCCAGAACCTAATCCCTCCCTTTTTTTGGAGAAATATTTTTTAACCAATTTTATGCCAGCGATGTTTTTCAGAAATAAAGCTTTATGCTTTACCTACTTTTCTGGAATTTCTATTTAGGCGGAGTTGACGTCAATCTATTCTGTTCTTATTATGGGATGTTTATTGCTCTTGTGTTCCATTCGTCGAGATAGCTATCATCTGGGTGACTTTCTGTAGGTGGATAGGGAAAGCCGCTCATATCTTGGAATGGTAAAGGTTCCACTGTAAACTCAAATCCATAGCCCCAATTTCCAACATGATCTTTAAACCAGGAAGACACAAAAATGAAGAAGCTTCTTTCCATGCCTTCTTCAAGTTTTGGAAGATCAGCGGTGGGAAACTTGAGAGAAATTGTGTCACCTTGGATTCCGATAACAAACTTATCATCGGTTTCGAGAAGTAATTCTGATACGTCACCATACCTTGTAAAGTAACCTGAAGCATTTGTGTTTGTGGTTGCAAACTCCATCGGTTCAAGAGCAGCGATAGCAGGGATCTCGTAAACTTGTATATCTTCTTGTGGGATTGTATTTATTCCAATATAATCAAATGTTACGTTCCAGAAATTTGTAATTCTGATCTTATACTCGTTCACGTCTGTGGAGAAAAGCCCATTCAGGTCTACAGCAAAGGTTCTAGGGACGTAATCTCCAGGAATCGGCATCTGCCTGTCCTGCGGGACCCTCACCCAATTACCCTTTGCATCCATAACTTCCATGTATGCTGGTGGGTTAATTTGTGTACCATTCGGCACTAACCCTTCAGCTGCTGCTGCCTTAAATTGGTCTATCCACTTGTAATATGGTTCAGCCGGTCCCCAGTCGACCATTCCGTTGATTACTAACTTAATTTCTGGTGCATCAGATAAATTACCCAAATCTAATGTTAATTGGTTCAATGTTATGTTGTCCCATGAAGGGCTGAGTACTCCGTTACTGGACGGTGTGAAAATGCTGTCAAGTTGGGCGATTTGAGGTAGGACATTGTCTCCTTTTTCATTTATAGCGGAAATTGGCGTTAATAGGCTGTCTTCTTTTATTGTATAGATTTCGCCGTAGAAGCCTCGGTTGACGTAGTTTACCATGGTTGAATAAACTTCTGTGTCGTTAGGGTGGTCAACAGCCACTAGGTATGCTGAATCTGTGTAAAAAATTTCATCCCATTGTTGAAAGAGGACAGCATCATAATACTCATGTTCTCCATCATTCCTCGGTAGTAATTGAGTTTTGTCCAGTTTGACGTGATCCCATGGGTTACCTCCACCGAACACTATTTCCCCTTTTTCATTGATGTAATCTATGTATCCTAACCATCCAGCGTTTGAAACTTCAGTGATGTAGAAGTAGTCGGTTCCATTCCAAATATATAGTGAAGGACATGATGCATATCCGCTAATTACAATATAATTTGCTAACATTGACAGCTGCCTATCCAATTTTACAGTTCTAGATTCAGTTTCCACACCATCGTTCCAGTGCGAAAACTCAACTACACCGTATTGAAGTTGAACGATTCTGGCTGTGCTGAGACTATATTCTCCAACTGGTAACAATTTAAAGTATGGAGATTCATATGTTTCTCCATTTAGTGTAAATATCATTGGTGTACTTCCACCCCCAGACCTGTTAATAGAAAGTGTATGAAAGCCGTCAGGAGCGATTTGGAAATATCCAACTAAAGTGTTGTTTTGATTCCCTATGTTAACTAATTCAACCCTATAGCCTTTTACCTTTCCATCTGTAGGTCCGTCCTCAGCAGAAACAGAGTACTCAATTGATACATCTGTCTCACCTCCAGCTAACGTATAAGTTTTTGTTGCTTCAACTATTCCATCTATCACAATCCTCACATGAAGTGTACCCTGTTCGTTCGCCAAATTGTCTGCTTTGGCTCTGATATTCACTATCTCGCCACCCCAAACTTCATATGGACTTACTGCTAATCCATGCAATTCTATGTTTGGTGACGCAGGAGACAAATTTTCGACAATAAACGATCCTATCTGATTGGCTATCCCCACTGTGTGAGTTCCTGGGATTGTTCCAGTGACTTCAAATTCTACGACCTCTGATGCTTGACCCGCTAAAGAAATTTCTCTTGTATCTTTATCAGAGCCATCAATTTCTAGGTTCACCATGTAGTCTCCATTTTCTTCTCCAATGTTAGTAATAATAACCGAAATTTTTACAACTTCACCGGTTAGGACAGAAGAGGGATTAACAATTAAATTGGTTACTTGGAATTCTGCGGGTTTAACTGTTTGAGCTTCTGAAGTAATTTTATATGAAGTGGTCAAATTTCCCAACTTAACCACATATGTACCTTCATTGTTTTCAAAAATTTCAAATTGGACAGATGTAGTTTTGTCGGCATTCACTGTTATGCTTTTAGTTTCTCTTTTCTGGTTGTTTATGAAAAGGTCTAGCAAAAACTCTCCATTTTCGTCGCCGATGTTAGCTGCTAAGACTGAAACAGTTATTGGTTCTCCGATTTGTGCCTCTTTTCGACTTGTTACCAAATTTGTTAAAAGTAGTTCAGGTTTTCTGGTTGGTGCTTCTGAAGATACAACAAATGTCTTAGTTAGATCTTCTATTATCACTGTATGATTACCTTCGGATAATTCTGTTGCTGTGAATACTACTGTTGTAGTTTCTCCTCCTGAAAGATGAACAGTTGTTGCAGTTATTGGAATATCATCTATTGTCAAGGTTACTGTATGGTTACCGCTCTGGTCACCAATGTTGGTTACATTAACCGATATTTGCAATGTATCGCCAATTTTTACCCAATCCGAATCAAGAATCAAATTTGACATTTGAAACTTAGCGGGATTTGAAATCTGTGACTCAACATAGAAGTAACCGGGAATAACTAACGCCAGAAGTACCAAATCAGCAACCAAAAAGGTTTTGAGTTTTTTTGATCGTGTAGCCAAGATTATTCAACTCCCAAGAACAGCAATTTATCCTTATTTGTGCAATTAACTTAATTCAATATTTCGCTCTTAAGATTTCACCCTAAATCCATTAATTCCTCAGTCAACTTCTGATTGTTCCAACCAGTTTCGAGACTTGAAAACTGTTTTGTTTCCTAATTTTATTCTCAAACAGTCTTCATAGGGACACATTTCAACGCATCTGGAACATAGCATGCACATTGAAGTCGTGATTTTTCCTCCCTTCTGATCATATATTTCTGTTACCTGTACAGGGCAAACTCTTTTGCAAATTCCACATTTGGTGCATTTTGTTTCGTTCTTATCAAGATGAAGGACCGGAACCCACTTGAAACCCCTAATCTTATTCATAACTGCTATCGATGCTCCAGTTGGACAGAAACGGCACCAAACGCGTCTTATGAAGAATGAACCTATAATTATTAATGCAAAGAAAATTGGTGCAATGATTGTAGCGAGATTTTCACCAGAATACTTGATTGCATCTTGGATATATGGGAAACTAAAATACAATCCACCAATTTCTAGTGGTCCCTCCCATGGAACAATAATGGGAACAATTGGGCCCAGTAGAATTCCTATATGTTCAAAAGGACCAGCAAAAAATAATGCCATAATGGTGAGAAGGTCTAATGTTGAGGGAGGTTCAATTAAACTCAGAACAACGACTAGACTGAAAAAGAAGAGTAAAAGTGCATATCTAAGATTATGTAAAAACTTGTTGAATTTATCAGAAATAATTACATGACGAATTTTGAAGGCTTTTCGAATTAGCGTAATTGCATCCATATAAAGCCCGAACGGGCAAATCCAACCGCAAAAGAATCGTCCCAAAACAATAGGTATGATTAAAATAAATGTTAAAATAAAAAGCGGTCTTACAGGATAGGTAAATAAGATAAATATCGCAGCCAAAGATGCTGCTTGAATAACATACTTTAGGTACGATACTTTTGTTGTCCTGTTCTTTTTCCATAAAAGTATAACTAATATTCCTGCTATAGCCAGTGCTGCAAGCGTTGTTAACTTTAAAGTTTCAGCTAAAAGTTCCATTCCCATTCTAGTTCGCCTTCAAAATATACAGAAAAGAAGCTAAAGTGCAGGATTCTAATTGACGAATCATATTAGTAGAATACTTTTCAAGATGTCGATGCAGATTTTTACATATCGAATTCATGGTAAATTCTCGTGTAACTTTTTATTAATTAAATATGAAAAGCCATTTAAATCTTAACAGTCCAAGTGATTGTTCAGCTTTTTTAATGTTATTGGTCTTTTTTGTTAAAAATCTAAGTAACTTTTATTCACAGATTAATTTAGTTTTAATCCGTAATTTAGGAGCACACAACTCGATTTTTTATCCTCTCTAGCATGCACATTTATTGTTGATACTGCAATTTTCACAGAAACTCTTTACTTCGCGATAATAAAAACCGAAATCTTTGACTTTTTTCACAGAACTCAATCTTAAAAATAGGTCGTGGTATTTTAATAATTACAGATATTCTATTTCAAATCATTATCTAACTTTTTTCTGGTATTATATGAAAAAGCCAATCATGTCGTTTAAAGCTATATTTATTAATTGAAAAGCGAGACTATTCGCTGATTCGAAAAAACACTTTTCTGAGGGGAAACTCAAGCATGTCAAAGGCTTTCGTAATTATTACAGCAACCGGCAAGGACAAACCAGGTTTGATAACTGAAATAACAGAATTGATTACCAATGCAAACGGAAACATCGTAGACATTGAGGCTTTTAGTATGAGAGGATTATTCGCAATTTTCATGATTGTTGATTGCCGAACTATGTTGGTATCTATTGGAAGCCTTAGAAACCAACTTATGACAATGGGAAAAAAGATAGGTTTAGACGTTAGCGTCGAACCTATTCGATCGGGTCGACGAAAAAGTGGCAAAAAACTTGTACTTCTAACAACCCTTGGAAAAGACCGACCTGGAATAGTGGCAACAATTTCACGTTTTCTTTCACAGAATAACGCAAACATCGAACGCATACGTATGATTGCATATGGAGAATTAAATGCAATGGAAATACTAATTGATATCAACGACATCTCGCTTCTCATAGAAGACTTCAAGATTGCTTTAAGTAATGAATGTAAAAAGGTTGGACAGGATGTTGTCTTCCAAAAGGACACTGTTTTTAGGAGACCAAAAAGACTGATTGTCTTTGATGTGGATGGTACATTAATTGACGCAGAGATGATCGATGAACTGGCAAAGGCAGCAGGAGTGGGAATAAAAGTCAGTGAAATCACTTCAAGAGCCATGAATGGAGAGATAGACTTCAAACAGGCACTAACTGAAAGAGTTCAACTCCTTAAAGGATTAGATGTTAAAATTCTCGATTCTATAGTCGAAAACTTGGATGTAACACCAGGCGCTGAAGAATTAATTATAGCCCTCAAAGCACTAGGTTACAAAATTGCACTAATTTCTGGTGGGTTCATACAATTTGTTGAAAAGATTAAACAGAAACTTGGTATCGATTATGTCTATGCTAATAAACTTGTGATCAAAGATGGAAAACTGACGGGTGAGGTTGAGGAACCAATAATTGATGCTGAGCGAAAAGCTGATTTGATGCGGAAGATTGCTGAAAAAGAAAATCTTTTGATGGAACAGGTTGTAGCGGTTGGTGATGGGGCAAACGACCGGTTCATGTTAGAAAATTCTGGTTTAGGGATTGCCCTATACCCGAAAGCTGTTCTTCAGAAAGTCGCTTCTGGAGTAATAACGAAGGATAACCTTGCAGGCATCCTATATTGTTTGGGTGCACCAGAAGAAAAATTAAAAAAGTTAGTTCCAGATAAAAAAACTCATTCTTGAGTAATAACATTTTAATAATTAAAAATAAACTATTTTCTGAATTCTCTGATTTTTAGAATGTCATTATTCACATCTTGAAATGTTTTATAAACATCTTCTACGTGTAATGTTGACTTTTTGATTCTATTTTGGATCAATCCAGCCACTAGAACTGCGGCGCCTACAGTTTCACTTATGGGAGTAGGTTCCGGAAAAGTTATCAAAGTTAAAGCCAATTTAATTAGCTTAGATTTTTTTTCTCCTCGCCATAATTTTTGGGCACGATTAGCGTCTTTTGACATTTCATGTAAAACATCAAGAGTCTCCGCATAACTTAGTCCTAACTCTTGTAATACAATGCCCATTCTTTTCAATTCTTCTTTTTCCACAGTGGACCCCATTTTTCTTGCAGATATTAAAATGAGTGTAAGTTCGTTCTTGCACAAAAGCTTTAGTACCAAAAAACCTTCACAAATGCCATATTATCGAGATTTTAACAATCAAAAGTTACATTAAACTATCTAAAATCAGTTCTATTTACCCATATTTTTTAATGAAATGACACAATTTAATACCTATGAGTTTCTCAATCATAGAAGTTTAATTAACAATTCTCACAGTTTCATATACTATAAATAATAAACATCTTGTTAAGCCTCTAAATCTGCTTGAAATATTTGCCTGTGTATTCTAATGTTTTTTTGGAACTGTTGATGAAAGCGCTTTTGTAAAGATTGATCTTTTTCCTTGAAACTTTTTTGACACTTATTTTGTAAGACTATCCATAGTGTTAATATTATTGAACCAATAAACATAGAACAAATCTTAGGAGATCTATTATTTGGTCGGAAAGCCTATCGGTGAAGAGATTCGGAACAGATTTCCTCGGTTAACTATGAGTCTAGTGATGGCTGTTATTTTCTATTTGATAAATACATTTGTTCCTGGTACCATGGAGGGAATCAATCTTCCTGGCCTTAACATAAATGCTGGAACACTGATAGGAACAATAGCGTTAATCTTCACGGCAATATTTCTAATACGGGCGTTGGCAGATGCATTGGTTCTTAGCGATATACTCACCGACGTATTCGTAAAAAGATTAGGAATAAAAGAAGAGAGATCTCCAAAGAGAGCTGCAAGAGACCTCATTTTTATAATTGTCATTATTCTGGTAACAACCGCCATTTTTCCGCTTATAAACACGTTAGACCTGAATATTAGAGAACCTTTGTCAATGGTTACCACATATGTTGCTCTTGGAATGATTCTTATCTTAATCTATGATATTGGACGTATTCTCTATCGTATCGTCGAACGGAAAGCGGAATCTGTTGCAGACAGTTTCGCCAAAATGACTGATAAAATAAAGAATAGGGAATAAAATGGACGAAGTACAAATAATATTCATTCTTGTTTACCTATTAACAATTCTTCTTTCAGCCACCAAAATCGTTCCAATGTCCGTTGGTGCAATGATTGGAGCTTTGCTTACCGCATGGTTTGGTCTACTTTATGGGGTGTTTGGATACGATCAAGCAATGGGCTTCATTGATATCCGACTAATTTTTCTACTTTTAGGGGTAATGATTGTTGTGGAAGTTGCTGAACGTAGCGGGCTTTTTCGTTTCGGAGCCCTGTATGCTGTAAAACTTTCAGGCGGAAATCCTAGTTTACTTTTTATTTCTATTTGTCTCATTTCTGCCGCTGTTTCAGTTTTTCTTAGCGACCCAACAGCAATGTTGCTTATTGCTGCGGCTATGGCTACAATAACCAAGTTATTACGCTACGATCCTGTTCCTTACTTTATTTCTGCTATGATAATGATCAATTTAGGTGGAACAAGCACATTAATCGGCTCGGTATCAAACATGATAATTGGTCTTGAAGCAGGGATTAGCTTCAATGCGTTCATTGGGTACCTTGCTATTTGTGAACTTGCACTGTGGGGATTAACAATCTTTGCGCTGTTTATGCTTTTCAGATCGAGACTTGGCGAGAAAAAAGAGTTGCCCGAATATAACCCATGGGAGAGTGTGGAAAATAAAAAACTCTTTTACCGTTCAATCCTAATACTCGTCCTTTTAGTTGGACTTTTCTTGACGCTGGAAAACCTTGGCGTTGGAGCTGAAGCTGTGGCTTTAGGATGTGCTGTACTAGCTTTAGCTCTAAGCGGTTCGGATCCCGCAGAGATTTTCAAAAAGCTAGATTGGGAAACAATCTTCTTTATTGCTGGTTTCATGTTTGTAGTCGGTGGTTTAGAAAGCTCAGGAATTTTAGCTGACTTGTCACAACAACTTTTTCAAACTGTTGGCCAAAGCCAATTGGGTGCAACCTTGGCCACTCTATGGTTTAGCGGTCTTGCCAGTACGGCTGTAAGTAATATAGCAATTGCTTTAACTTTTTCCCCTTTAATTAGTGGAGTTGCTGGGCTAGGATCGGCAGCTGTGTGGTCCGCCTTGATTCTTGGAACTAATTTAGGAGGAGCTACCACTCCTTTAAGTGGTGCAGTAACTATGATGGGTGTGGGGGCGCTTAAACGTGAAGGGATTTCTTTAAGTTTTGGCGAATTCACAAAGGTAGGTGTAATTACATCGCTTATCCAATTGGGTTTCGCGAGCATTTATTTGATTATACGCTTTAATTTATGAGTGTGAAAAATTTGGTTAGAAAATGGATCGAATCTAGAGAGAAAGCACCTGAATCAGATTATGAAGAAGCTAAGAGAAAATTTGAGATGGCTATGGGACAACCCTATATAACCTTAAAAGTGGAAATCCCTGTAGGTTTCGAAGGATTACATAGCGAATTCCTTAAACTTGAAAATGATTCACAATTCCATGATGAGGTTCGAGATTTGGTGAAAAAGCGTCTCCTTCTTGATTCACAACACAAAAAGAGTTTTTAGTCTAAATAATGTCTTACTCTAACATCGTTTTTCCATTTTAGCTATTAATGATTTATGGAAATTTAATAAAGGAACACTATGTGTTCTTCATGTTTACTTTGGCAGAGCCTGATCATTCCTGTTTTTTGTTGTTTTATTCAAAATCTCCTAACATTTCCTTTAAATCTTCCAATTCTTCTCGCAGAGAGGCTACTTCATCTTCTAGATTGTTAGCTTTCTTTTCTCCAGATCTCTTGAGCTTCTCTATTTCGTCAAGAAGTTCAATCCTCTCACATTTTAGTTTCTCAATTTTTTCTCTCAAATCGTTCAATGATTGTGCAAGCTCCTTCTCGATTACTTTAATTTCTTCAGATATGCCCTTAAGAGTCACTCTCTCTTTTCTTATTACCCCACGGAACCTTCTATCGCATGTGGAACATGTGAACAGTCCTAATGTAAGTTTGAACCGTTCACCTCTTTTGTTGGGTTTTCCAACCATTGACCATGTTTTGGTTGGGCTTATTATTTCGGTTCTGCATCCAGGGCATTCTGACAACTTTAAGCCTCAGTGTTAATTGGAGCTATTCATTAATAGTTTTTTTTAACGATATGGCGTTTATTGTAGTTAAACTAAATTTTTAATAGACCTCTTTTCCGGTTTTGACCTGGTATCTAAAAAACTATTGAAAGCGTCGAGGAACAATGTTGTTATTATGCGATTTCAGTATTGAAATAAATATCTTTTGAAACGTTCAAAATCAAATAGTATCTGAAGAAGACACGTTCATTTTTACATAATTTTTATATATAACTTTGCAATAATACTGATTTAATTTGAATATAACTCTAGGTGATCAATCTTGAAAAATATTATGAACAATCGAAACCAACCAGAAATCAAATCGATTTATAATGCCTTAGACATTGAGTGATCTTATAATATTCTACCCTTCTGAGGAAAATGATATGGAACAAAATAACCTGAACCTCTCAAAACTATTGTCAGAAACTCGTGCTCTAGTTAAAAAAGTTGTTAAAAAAAATATGGCTGAAGGCATCTTGTTTTCAGCTGGAACCGACACAAGTATCATCGCATATGAAGCAGTAAAATTTAATCCCGATATGAAAGCTATCACTGTCTCATTCAAACAAGGAAAACCGAAAGACACAGAATACGTAAACAAAATGGTGGATTTTCTTAAACTCAACCACGAATTCCATGTTTTTGACATCGACGATGCAGTTAATGCGACAAAAGACGTCATAAATGTGCTAAAGACTTTTGATCCAATGGACGTCAGAAACACAGTTCCAGCATATATTGCTTTAACAGTAGCCAAAAAAAGAGGCATCAAAAGTGTCCTAACTGGCGATGCTTTAGACGAGCTTTTTGGATATCCTTGGCAATTCCATCTATCCGAAACAGAATTTGTGACGGCTTTATCTGATATGTGGGGCGAAATGACTTTTTCTTCTACACCCATGGGTAACTCTATTGGTGTAACTGTAAAGTCTCCTTATCTTGATCCGTTGTTCATGGATTTTGCAAAGAAGCTTCCGGTTAATGTGAAAGTAAGATTAGAAAACGGTATCAAATATGGAAAATGGATTCTACGAAAAGCTTATTCTGAGCTGATTCCAACAGAAGTAATTTGGCGATCTAAGGCTCCATTAGAACAGGGAACTGGAACCTGGGTTCTACCGGAATATTTTGACAAAGAAGTAAAAACCGAATATTTCGAAGAGAAAAAGAAACTTTATCTTGAAAAGGATGACGTAATACTGACCTCCAAAGAACAACTGATATATTATGAGATTTTCCGGGAACGGTTTGGAGTACCCTCAGAAGTGTTCAATGATACTAAAGGAAAGCAATGCCCGAATTGTAAAGGTTATGTTAAAACAAAAATTGGATTCTGTAGAATCTGTGGAACTTTCCCAATATAGGAGGCA
>Ga0209536_100005701_pt1 | contig 19275 bp, 10 predicted proteins | sample DeeMarSeWOR28_12_FD_187461 | JGI IMG/M metagenome (GOLD analysis project Ga0209536, IMG submission 187461) | Marine sediment microbial communities from White Oak River estuary, North Carolina - WOR-2-8_12 (SPAdes) (version 2) | ecosystem: Environmental > Aquatic > Marine > Intertidal zone >... | reverse complement strand
CTTTCTGAGCATCTGCTCGGCCCGCTTGTACATGGCGCGCTTATTGTATTTGACGGCGAGTATGGTATTGGTTCTTGAGTCACCAGGATCTCTTTTCAATGCCTCCATGAAGTAATCGTCAGGGTCCAGACGCGGGTTGTGAATCTGCTCCAGGCGCAGGCCGGTAAGATAAAGCTGCTCGATCCTCTCGATGTCCTCCGGCGCTGGCGGGGCCTTCACGACCTCAGGCAGATCGGGATCATAATCCCTCTCAATAGGTTGATAAGAAATCAACGTCTCATTCGCCGACGAGATCAATGAAGCTCTAAGGTCCGTCTCCTTGGTGCCGGTCGGAACCTTCACTTCTGCGGTGAAAGGCCTGGTGGGACCGATGTCAATCGTTCGCTCAAGAATCAACTTCTCGCCGGCGGTCAGTCGCACCTTGGCATCCGAATGCTGAGACGTGGCGCAAAAGCCAAGACTTGCGATGTCCGATTCGAGTTTGAGATTGATTGCGGCGTTTAGATTGGCGTTCTTGAACCCGCCGATATCACGGACAGGATACCAATACTGCTTGAAGGTCTTTGTCTCGTACGGTTTGATCCAGCTATAATCCGGCTGATTGTCGGAAAAGGCCCCAACCATCAACTCGGCGTACGGACCGTCTGAGTCGGTGAGAATCTTGTCCCACATCCGGCCTCGCGGGCCGGGGCTCCACTCCCACAGTTTCGCCCCGCAGACGATATTATGGTTGCCGACGTGGACTACCCCTGCCTGCTTGCCGTGGTCGTAGCCGCCCGAGAAATCTTCCTGAAGGTCCCACGCAAAAAACGATACCGGCTCGGGGTGGTTCTTCCACCAGGTCAGGTCCACCCCCCTGTAGTCGGTGCCGCGATACCTCTCGTTGGAAACAGGCCAATGGCTGAAATCGTTCTTGGAGTGATAGGTCGCAGCCCGGACACTCGGGGGGAAGATCACCTGGTAGTCATCGTTGGCATGCACGGCCACGTTTGCCCAATAGAGCATCGAATTGGGAACGGCCGTACGATTGAAGATCTTGACTGTCACCTCCATATATGACTTGTCCGGATAGAGAGTCACGCCGATGATCCATCTCATTCGGTGGCGACGCTCTGTTTCACCGAACCAGATGGTCTTGCTCCCATCCGGGTTCTCAGCCAGCGTGTAGTCGACCGGCATGAAAGTCGTGTTCCTGTGATGGTGAAAGACACACCATTCGATGCCGCCTGAAATCCAGGCGCCGAGCATTCCGATCAAAGCAGGCTTGATAACGTGCTGATGGTAGAAGATATCGTAGTTGTTCGTCTTATCGAGAGCCGAAAACAGCCGGCCGCCTATCTCGGGCAGAATCGAAAGCTTGATGTAATCATTCTCAAGATAGAGTGCCTTGTAGGTCTTCTGTTCGCGGATGTTTGTCACCTGGTCCTGGAAAGGATAGGGATAGATCTTCTTCTTCGCGCCCTGGTAGGACTCGTTCGTGTAGAACATGGGATTGAGGCCCGGCGGATCGAGCCGGTAAGTGGGAAGGGTCAGCGGTTCTTCCCAGACCCTGACCGACGAGGCTGCCGAAGCGAGAGCCGCAACAGCACAGACAAGGATTACAGAGAAAACTCGCTGCAAAACAAAATCAAAGCATGTCCTGAGCGAAGTCGAAGGAGGCAAAACGCAACGCATGCCCTGACTGCAGCCGAAAGGTGCAGGATTTCCCAACCGTTTCTGATTTGCCGCAGAGATCGCTGAGGTTTCCAAAGTCGCTGTTTTCTCTGCGAACTCAGCGTTCTCGGCGGTGAGTTTCCTGATCTTTGAGTCTTGCATTTTCTTCTCCTTTTGGAGGTTAAGTCGCCTGCCCGCAGCGGTCGGTCATTGCGTCGGGATCGGCCCTTTGACGCCGCGAAATCCCATAATGCTGCTCTCCTTGAGCGGAAATTGCGTAGCCTGTGTGACCGCATCACACCCCGCCGGGACCGCCATCCACGAACCGCCCCGGGCGACTCGAAAGCCATCGAGACCGGCGTGATGGGAGGTTGTGTACCAATCGAGCGTCCACTCGGCCACATTGCCGGCCAGGTCGCAGATACCGTATGGGCTGGCGAACTTTGCGAAAGTCCCCACCGGCGCTGTGTATTCAAATCCGTCATCGGCGCCGTCGAAATTGCACCGAAAGACGCCGCCGGCATTCGGCGCCTCATCGCCCCAGGGGTAACGCCTCTCCGGCAGCGGATTGGGCTTCTGCTTCGCCTCGTCGCCGTCGAGGTAGAGTCCTCCGCGAAGGGACTTCTCCCATTCGGACTCGGTTGGCAGTCTCAGGCCGCACCACTTCAGGAAGTTCGTCGCGTCGTACCACGAAACGTAGTTGATCGGATGCTCCCCCCTGCCCGGCTGGACCGTGTAGGTATAGTTTTGGTGCCGAACGATACCGCAGCGGTCGCTCCTGGCCATCCGCTCGTTGAAGCCGAAGCCCTCGCCCCCTACTTCGTTGAGGTAATCGGTGTACATGGCAATCGTGGTTTCGTGCCTGGCCATGTAGAATTCGCCGAGATTGGATTTGGGCTTTGCCTGCCCGGATTCATCGCGCCCGGCGGCCGGCAGAGTCTTCAACATGAACTTGCCGGCCGGCACCCGCACCATCGCGATGCCGCGAATATGGAAATCCACCTGATTAATATCGGTGAAACTGGTCTGGTCCGTTCCCCACCAGACCACCTCTTTGTGTCCGGGTTTGTCGACGATGTCAAAACCGTTGCCCCGAAGAGAGCCCATCGAAATCAACTGCCAGCTCTTGCCGAAATCTGTGCTGTAGCGGATGAAGACATAGGCGGGGCTCGCCAGCGAAATGTTGGGATCGGCGATATCGTACTCGAAGATTATCTTGGGACCGGCCAGCTCCGTTGGATACTGCCCGACTTTCACATTGGAGATTTCAAGCCAATTCGAGTAGGTGCAGGGGCTCCAGGCTAAGATTGCACCCAGTGATACCATAAGCAGTTTGTTCAAGATTATATCCTCACAGCGGGGCTGGCCCTGTGCAGCCGCGCCATTTATCCAGCACGAGATAAAAACATGTTGATCTCGCGCAGCCTTTCAGGCGCGCCGGAACCCCTACACTTGGTCGGGCACAACCCAGGGCTCGCGATAGGTGCGCCCCAGGTATTTGTTGGCCTGATCGTTGTTGGTGAACGTCTCGGTCTTCGGATCGAATTCAAGCTGCTTGTTACCCACCCGGTACGATATGTTGGCCAGGTGACAGAGCAAAACGGATTGATGGCCCACCTCCACGTCGGCATTGGCTCTCTTCCGCGTCTTGATGCAGTCGAGAAAATCGTCCTTGTGTTCTTTGTCTGCCTGGCGACCGTACTCGGAGTGCACCAGCTCGCCGTTGGAGTCAAAGGCCTGCCAGCCGCCGCCGTGCCTGCTGTACTGCATGAAGCCTTCGGTGCCGCATATCTCGACCTTCGTACTGCTGAACGGGAAGTTGGGGAACCGGTCGGAATCGCGGATGTCGCCGGGCGTCTTCTTCATGTAAGGTGTCCACAAGGCCGATTCGAGCATAAACGTCAGCCCCGGCGCGTCGGGATATTCAAACATTGCAAATTGAGTATCCGGAGTCTCTCTTCCATCTTTCAGGGAGTTAACGCCGCCTGCATTGGAGACCGTCTTCGGATTCGATATGTCGTTCATCAGGTAGCGGGCACAATCCAGTTGATGGACTGCGTCTCCGGCAATAGGCCCGCAACTGAATTCCCACTGGTTGAGCCACCGGCGGCTCGGATTGTATGGCATCTTCGGCGCCGGGCCGCACCACATGTCATAGTCAAATCCCTGCGGCACCGGCCGGCTGGGACTTTCACTCTGTTTGCGGTGCAGCATCATATTGAACACGCGGACGATGTAGACTTCACCCAGCTTGCCGGATTGAATGTATTCTTTGGCCTTCTTTGTGTAGGGGGCGCTCCGCGACTGCATACCTACCTGGACGACCCTCTTGTACTTGCGGGCCGCCTCAATCATCTTTCTGCCCTCCCGGATATTGTGAGCCATTGGCTTTTCGACGTAGACATCTTTGCCGGCCTGGCAGGCCATGATGGATCCCAGCGCGTGCCAATGGTCCGGAGTGGCGTTGACAATGGCATCGACGTTCCGATCATCGAGAGCCTCGCGGAAATCCTGAACAAGTTTCGGCCTTCTGCTCTGAGCTTCTTCGACCGCCTCGCGCGCCCGGGCGAAACGCCTGGTGTCGGCATCACAGAGATAGGCGATCTCCACATCCGGTCGCTCGGCAAAGCTCTCGGCCAGATATGTTCCTCGACCGCCCAGTCCCATCACAGCCATTACAACCTTGTCATTAGCTCCGCGGACCTTGCGTTGCGACAGCGCCGCGAAGGCCGCAGCGGTGCCGGCAGTACGTTTCATGAATTCTCGACGATTCAGCGATCTCATAGTCATCTCCTGTGTTCTCTTTTGCACCTGATAATGGTGGTCCTCGGCACTGATGCTACGGCACAGAAATCCCGGCAAGCAGGCCGGAATCGATGATATCCGCAGCCGGGCCATTGTGCAAGAACTTCTCAGGGACCCTCCACAGAGATCCTGCAAAATTTCATTGGCATTGACCAGTGGATGTCGGTACTATTACGGTCAGGGCAGCGGGCAATGCAGCCGCCCTGAGGATGTCTGGAGAATATCGTGCTATATGTTATAATTCGTCCATAAGGAAACGAACCCAAAAGAACACATCAAGAACTTCTTACTGAAATTGAAGGGAGCTGACGATGAATAGCAAGAACCTATCCAGGCGAAGCTTTTTGGCCGCCGCTTCGGCAGGTACAATCGCCGCTGTCACATCGGGTACTACCGGCGCCTACGTGGCAAGCGGCGCCGGCAAGCTTGCGATCAAAGGGGGCAAGGCGGTCAGGACCAAACCGTTCCAGAGTTGGCCTATATGGGACAGATCCGCAGAGAAAGACATCCTCTCCATTCTACGCAGCGGAGACTGGTTCCGCGGCAGAGGCGAGACTGTCACAAAATTTGAAAAGGCCTATGCAGAGATCCTGGGCGCCAAGCGGTGTGTCTGCGTCGTCAACGGCACGAACTCTCTGCTCACTGCTCTGCACGTTCTCGATGTTGGCGTAGGCGATGAGGTCATTGTCTCGCCGTACACGTTTATCGCCACGTACAACGTTATCATAGGCTCGAGTGCCCTGCCGGTCTTTGCCGATACCGATCCTGCGACCTTCCAGATCAATCCGGACAAGATCGAGGAGAGAATCACCGAGAGAACCAGAGCGATTATGCCCGTTCATATTCTCGGTATTCCGGCGAACATGGACAAGATCATGGCTATCGCCAGGAAGCACAACCTGGTCGTCATCGAAGACGCCTGCCAGGCGTGGATGGCCGAGTGGAGAGGCAAGAAGCTCGGCACCGTCGGCGACCTGGGATGCTTCAGTTTCCAGAACTCGAAACATCTGCCCTGCGGCGAAGGCGGCGCCGTGGTCGGCAACGACGATGAGTTGATGGACAGGGTCATGTCCTACCACAACTGCGGCAGACCTTACGGTTGCATCAAGAAGACCAGCAACTATCCGATCATCGGAACCAACCGCAGAATGATGGAATACCAGGCGGCGGTGGGACTTTCGCAGATCAAGCGTCTGGAAGACGACACGGAAAGACGCAACAAGAACGCCGAGTACCTGACCTCGAAGATCAAAGACATTCCGGGCATTGTCCCGGTCAAACTCTATGACGGCGTGACGAGATGTGCATACCATCTGTATCCGTTCCGCTACAAGAAGGAGTATTTCAACGGCGCACCCAGACAGAAATTCCTCGCCGCCCTCAGCGCCGAAGGGATCCCCTGCTCCGGCGGATACGGCCCGCAGTACAGAGACGAATTGATCGAAGTTGCCCTCAAGTCCAAGAACTTCACGCGGAGCTTCCCGAAGTCAAGGCTGGATCAATACCGCCGCGAGCTGGACTATCCCGACAACGATCAGCTCTGCCAGGAGGCCGTCTGGCTCAGCCAGAACATGCTGCTCGGAAACAAGAGCGACATGGACGACATAGCAGACGCGATTGCGAAAGTCGCCGCGAACAAAGATCAATTAGCGTAGCCGGTTACACAGACAAGACGGATTTTTTGGCCACAGTGGTCACGGAGAACACAGAGAAAAACGATATCGAAGATCCCGACCCCTCGGGAATCAACTACAAGGGTCACGAATTAACACGAACTGACAAATTAAAGGGATTTTGCTTTGAGTATAGTCAAAGCAAAGTCTCTAAACATTTGTGAAAATTCCCGTTCGGCTTCGCTCAGGGCAGGCCGTGTGAATTCGTGGCTACTTTTTGTCTCAGTAAAATCGAAGAATATCTTGTCAGCCTGCTTCTCACATCGTGCATAAAAGAGGACCAGACTTTGAGGCAGAGGTTCGGTTTCTTACTCCAGAGGAGGGAGGACGTACGGGGCGATACGGCCCTCCGAGACGGGGCTACCGGCCTGACATTCACTACGACGATGACCAGAGCGAGGAGCTTTGGATGGTTTGGCCGAGGTTCATCGATAAGAGCGGTCAGGAGCTTCCGAACGACACTGAGATCCCGCAGACTTCCAGAGCCGATTTCTATATCGTCAACGATGAGATGCGGCGCACCGTTCATCGGCAGCGACTTCGTGAGGGTGTGCGCTTTCATCTTTCTGAGGGACGGCACAGAGTTGCGTCTTGTCGAGTGACGAAGATTTTGAACTTGCATGAGGACGCAGGCTAACAAGGTGGTTGATTGAGACGCCTCTGTCGGGCCGCTCATCACCACCTGTCGTTCGCACTCCGCAGACTACGGCGGGGCATTCGGCACGCACGCTCAGTAATCGCTACATTCTAAGAACATAAACTATGGCCAATAATGGGCTAAAAAACCAAAGATATATACTGATGCTGCTGTCTTTATTAGTCGTTCTCTCTTCGTGCAAAAGAGGCGATAAAGCAAGGGAATCTGCAACATCGTTTCCAGAACCATCTACACTTGAGTATTATAAAGGCCATAGCGTTATAACCAGTCCCGACAGATTTGGGTACCTATATGACACTCTACCCGAGACTATTCCAGAACTATGTCAGATTGTACAGGGGCTCTTGTTGCATGTCATGCACACACATCGTTATGGCGTTCACTTAACTGAACAGAGAAAAAAGGAGGTCCGCCTTCGAGAGGTTGAAGATATCTTACATCGGGCAATTGAACTATCCGCAGATCCATTAAATCAACCTCGTGATCCGAACAGTCGTGTTATTAGCCATTGCCGTGACTATGCTGTTCTATTGTGTTCATTTTTGAGGCATAAGGGAATCCCGGCACGAGTACGTGCGGGGTATGCCACTTACTTTGTCCCGGAAACGCACCAAACCCATTGGCTCTGCGAATATTGGTGTCCTCGTAGAATGAGGTGGATTCTCATTGACGCGCAAATGGATGACATTCAGTCAAGACACTACAAAATAGATTTTGATCCACTTGATGTGCCAACCAACAGATTCCTCTATGCCGGAGATGAATTCAAACTCCTGAAGGAAAGTGACGAGGGCTTTTACGACGTAAAAAGAAGCCTTATTCAAGATTTCGCGGCACTCAACAAAAACGAGGTCGAAATATGGGATATTACTGACATCATGAACATTAATAGGCACCGGGATCGTGAAGCCTTTACCCTACTTGAGAGGATCGCTGACATTACCACATCACCAGGTGATCATTTATCTGAGGTTCAAATGATCTATAATGGTCATAGGGAACTTCAAATCCCAATAAACCATAGCAAGCTAAAAACAAACTAAGTGAGAAAATATCGAACATGGAGATTGATCGTATCCGCTGTCGCGGTCCAATCATCTCCTGCGTTATAACTTGGATAAATCTCAAATGAACGATTGGTATTCAAAGTTAAATCGGCCACCTCTTACGCCGCCAAATTGGATTTTTGGACCAGTTTGGACAGTCCTGTATGTCATGATTGCAGTTTCACTGATTCTGTATGTGAAGAAGACTCGTCTGAATCATGTCTATTGGGCCTACCCTGCAATCATTCTCCATCTAATAACAAACTTCGCGTGGACGGGGATTTTCTTTGGCCTGCAAAAGCCCGGCTGGGCACTGTTTGACATTATTCTCCTTGACATTACTCTAGTTTTATTGGTTGTGCACTTCTGGCAAACAGCGAGACCATCGTCAATCCTTTTGTGGCCCTACCTACTGTGGGTGTTGTTTGCAACGTATTTAAATGCAGGTTTTTACTTCTTAAACAAGTTCTAAACAGCGGTTTCTACCGACGGCCCAAGGGCCGCTCCAGATACGCATCGTTGGAGGCAGTGCCTTCTGCATCCTTGCTTGTCGGGAAATACTTGGCCTTAATCTCAACGAAACCCAGATCACTCTTGGACTTTTTCTGATCGTCTGGGCGACGAGGTCGATGATTGTTGGTCGAATGCTGCTTGGAATTCTTGGTCGCCTCTCAGATACCAGGAAAGTGAATTGATGACAAATCACAAATAGGCTATAATGTGCTTCATATAGTGCTGCCGATTGAAAATTCCCGTTCTTGCTCGGGTAAGTAGCTTTACAACGACAGTTTATGATATTACTCGCGGGAATTTACTACCCTTCAAGGGTATAAGGAGAGCCACATGAACGCGTGGTACAGCTTAATACTGCCATTCATCATACACTTGGTGGTTTTTCTGAATGGCATAGGCGATACCCTCACCGCCGGCGCCAAGGGTATGCAGCTCCTCAACTCCCCTAAGATCAGCCAGGTCCGGCAGCGTGAGAAAGAGTGGGAAATGATGGGCGCTGCGCGCCGATCGGGAGCATATTCAGCCGAGGGCCAGCAGGTTCGGTACAACCTGATGATGGAAAGGCAGATGCAATACGCAAGGCGAGCCCAGAGTATCCGATTCTGATTACATAGGCGTCAGGCAAACAATCAACAACAAGGACCACGAATTGACACAAGCGAACGCGAATTACTGAGATTATGCACTGAGTGCAGTCAGTGGTAACTCTTTAAGCATTTGCAGTACAATCATTGATCTTCTTGCTTCTTCTGCGTGTTTTTCAAAAGGCTGTTTTCTTACTTGTTATAAAAGAATATCTTATGCCAAATACTCGATCCGCGAAAATCCGCGCTAATCTGCGGTTTCAACCTCGTGTTCCTCGTGAATTCGTAGCCAAATCTTATCTCTGCAAATCCAGTCAATCCCATTCGGCTTCGCTCAGAGCTTGCCCTGAGCATCTCCGAAGGGGCAGGCTCTGTCCAAGAACCTTTTCAGTAGTCCTTGAACGTTCTCATCCATTGCGGCCAGTCTTCGGGCATGACACCGCCGGCTTTGGTCCAGGCGTTGGCCATGTTGAATCCGCGGTACCAGTTGAGCGCCCACAACTCCTTTAGCCCGGTCTTTCTGACAGACCAGTCCATAAAAAGATAGTTCGCAAAGCCAACGTGACGGTTGATGCAGGCCCGCTTCATCTCACCTGCACCTCCGGTTTTTACAACGTCACCAGGATAGTCCGGCGGAAGGTCCGTATCATACGGATAGACATCGTACCACATGCAGTCGAATAAAAGGGGAATCTCGCCGGCCCCCTTGACGTTGACGGTTCGCCAGCGATGATCCGATCTGGCAGCACCGGCCGGCGTGTCGTACGCCAACTCGTTCATGCCGTAGCTGCCGTAGTCGCCCTCGACTTTCGGTCCGGACCACGCCGGCTCATCACCGGGCAATCCTCTCCCGAAGACACCCCATGCCGCGAATGATCCTCGAGCTCCCTCCGACATAGGCTTTGTAGCCTCAGGACAGACGCGTATTTTGGGTTCCTGATAATAGTCCCGCAAGCCACCGACCCAAGTGCCGTCAATCCCGCCACCATACCCATCCATCAGTAATCCGTCGCTGTCATCGGTATACATGACGAAGACGAGGGCCCATTCGTGTAGATTGGCCTTGCACGCCGCTTCCCCAGCCTGCTTGCGAACACGCTGCAGTGCCGGCATCAATATCGCCAGCAACAATGCGATGATGGCAATTACCACCAAAAGCTCTATTAGAGTGAAGCCATTTCGCTTGCGCATGGTCTTTCGTCCCTCTCTTTCAAACAGATTATGAGCAGTCCTGGTACGCCTTTCTGTCGCAATTATAGCACAACCGCATTTGGCAAGACAAGACTAATCCGGCGACGCCATAGGCCCGGCTGGTGCGATTTGTCCGCCGCAACAACTCCTTTTGCCAGGAATTGACCCATAATGTAAATAATGCCTGTGGCGGGCATGTCGTAACGCCAGCTGCGACAGGTAAGAAGCTGAATCCGCCGGATCCGGCTTTGATTATACCGACCTTGTTCTCTGCATGCAGCCCTGCGAAAATCTCTTGAACACTTGTGATTAGTAATTCGCGGGCAGATTCTATCTCCGCAACCCGTAGATCCCGTCCAGTAAAGTTCAGACGATTATCCATAGTCAATATCGAAGATCGCTATTCCTCGGCAATCAATTACTGCCCCGGAGACTAACCGCTAATCCGGCTGCTACCCCAAAGTTTCGCAATTCAAGTCGCGTCTGATAAGTACAACTCAAATTGCCTCGCACATGGCCCATCTGCCAGCCTCCGAGTGGCTCTCCGCGAGTAGATGGCTATTTTCCGAACGCAGCACGCCGTTATTATGGGGCCTATGGTGCCTATGTGGTTACGTCAAGGATGCTGCATATGAGCGATCTTGGTACTTCGTTTATCTCCAGACAAATTAAGGACGAATAACAGTAGGGCCGTTGGGCAAAGTACGCCCTGCTATAGAGATGACACATTTCGATCAGGTAGAACCGGCAGAATCATACCTGCCAAAGCAGTGATCAAGGAGGATCCTCCTGGCGAATTGTGCTCTTCAGACTCGCGCCTCGTTGGACAGAGTACGTAAATTGGGACGTGCAGAATGAGAGTGACAATCAAAAGCAATTTAGCAGCTGGTTTTGGAATACTACTAGTCGTGTTTGTTGTATTCGGCTTCGTTGTTCTGAGGAATATGGCTGACGTACAAGCACAATTCAGCTATGTGGTTGAACACGACACGCCAGCCATAGCCAAAGCCAATCAGTTGTACAGACTTGTCGTGGATATGGAGACCGGCCAAAGAGGCTTCTGCATTACGCAGAGGGAGGAGTTTCTTGAACCCTACAACATCGCCTGTGATGAGTTTAATGAACTACTGGCGACTGTGAAGGAGTCAGTCAGTGGCAATGCCAATCAGACAAAGACTCTGGAGAGAATCCACGACCTTGTCGATCAGTGGCGGCAAGACGCTGCGCGGCCCGAGATTGCCATGGCCAGGAAGGTCGCCCTGTCCCGAGAAATGAGTGAACATCCTGCGTCTCTGAAGGATGTGGCGGCCTTGCTCGAAGCCGGCACGGGAAAGGCCTTGCTCGATAAGATCAGGGCAGAATTTACCAGGTTCATAAATGTGCAAGAGCAGCACGCTGCACAACGGTATGCAAGCAGCTCGCACATAACCCGCAATACAAAAAGGATGACAATATTGGTGATTTTGTTCTCAGTTGTATTCGGCTCTACTGTCGCTGCGCTGAGTATTCACCTCATAATCCGTTCTATCAATAGGTTGCTGAAGGGCACAGAAATCATTGGTGGCGGAAACCGTGAACACAGGATTGAGGTAAAGAGGAGAGATGAAATCGGGCAATTGGCGGTTGCCTTCAATCGGATGATGGACGATATTGAACGTGAAACTGCGTGGCGTGAGCAGGCCGAGGAGGCGTTACAAAGATCTGAGATGATGAATCGCTCCTTGCTTGAGGGTTCGCCGGTTTGCACCAAGATTATCGATCCGGATTTCAAGCTGAGATACATGAGTGCTGCGGGGATAAAGAAGCTCAAGATTCCTGATATCAGGCGCTTCTACGGAGAGACCTATCCTCCCGAATCCTACCCCCAGTCGATGCGAGCCCCCTTAATCAGAAACCTAAAGCTGGCTATGGCAGGTAAGACCACTGCCGTTGAGGCTCCTGTATATGACATGGAAGGAAACGAACTGTGGTACTACACAACTTTTGTGCCAGTTCTTGCCGATGATGGTCGGGTCATGTATGTCATCGGTTCATCCGTGGAGACCACCGATAGCAAGCGGGCGGAGAAGGCTTTGATTGAGATGAACAGGCACCTGCAACAGCAGACTGCGCTCGCCAAGGATATGGCTGACCGGGCTGAGGTTGCCAACAAAGCCAAAAGTCAATTCCTTGCGAACATGAGCCACGAGATCCGGACGCCCATGAATTCGATTATTGGCTTCAGTGAACTGTTGTCAGAGGAAGACCTTACCGAAGAGCAGAAAGACAATGTCAATATCATCAGAGAGTCGGCAAAAAATCTTTTGAATCTGATAGATGATATCCTGGATTATTCCAAGATCGAGGCAGGTCAGCTTGCTACGAACATAATTGATTGCTCTTTGGGCAAGTTGCTGAATTCCCTGGAATCCATGATGAGGCGGCAGGCGATCAAGAAGTCGCTTGATTTCAGGATCATAACAGGCAATGGCCTGCCCGCCCGCATAAAGAGCGATCCGCACCGTCTACAGCAGTGCTTGATCAATCTGGTGAGCAATGCCCTCAAGTTCACGGACCGGGGACACGTATACTTGAAGGTCTCCCTGCACCAAGATAACGATACGCACTTAATCCAATTCGATGTTGAGGATACCGGGATCGGTATCCCAAAGGACCGACAGCAGGCGATATTTGAATCGTTTACCCAGGTCGATGGAAGCATGACGCGCAGGTACGGTGGCACTGGTCTGGGATTGACCATCACCAAACAATTAACTGAGCTTTTGGGCGGCAGAATTGCCCTGACCAGCGAAGCGGGAAAGGGCTCAGTATTCTCGTTGGTGATTCCAAGCGGCATAGACGGCACCGATTGGCCCTTGCTGGATCGAAGCAAGGGGTTTGATCAGACTTTAGAAGAAACACACGAAACGAATCCGACACTCTTCTCTGGTAAGGTGTTGGTTGTTGAGGATGTTGAGGGCAATCAGAAGTTGATGAAGATTCTGCTCACGAGGATGGGGCTCGAGGTAACCGTGGCTAAAGACGGTAATCAGGCCCTGCAAAAAGTCCTATCCCAAGTGTTTGATCTGATATTAATGGACATGCAGATGCCTTATATGAACGGGTATGAGGTAACTCATGCCATTAGAAAGCAAGGCAACCACACACCGGTAATCGCTCTGACTGCCGATGCGATGAAGGGCGACGACCAGAAGTGCCTCCGGGCCGGTTGTGATTGTTACTTGGCAAAGCCCGTCGATCGCAGGGAACTGCTGCGCATATTGGCCAGATACCTGCCAGGCAGGCAGAACGATATGAACAAGACAAGCGACTCAGGACCTGCCCAGGAACATGAATCCAAGCCCCCTGGTTCTAAACAGATGTCATGCACAACTTCATCAAGTAAACAGGACAATGTCGATATCAGTGAAATAATCAACTGGGACTACCTCACCGAAAGATTCGGTGACGAAGAAATCATCAGGGAGGTTATGCCAACCTATGTCAAAGACGTCCAAGAGCATTTTGACAGACTCTCCGAAGCTCTCGAAACTGGAGATTGTGCGGTCATTGCCTCTCATGCCCACGCCATAAAGGGAGTAGGCAGAAACCTGGGTGTCGAACGGGTACTCGACATTGCCGGTCAAATGGAATCTGCCGGCAAAGCAGACGACATAGAGGCAAGCACTCTGCTTTTTGGGGAGCTGAAAACTGAGATTGAAAAAGTCCTGGCGGCTTTATCTCATGTCGTCTCTGAGGGCAACGAACAACGGTCTGCGGCTCAGTGACGACAATTTCACGCAGTGTCTGTGACAACATCTTACAAAGCCTTTTGACCGAAAGGCACTTCAGGGTGTTTGTTCTTCGCCGCAGTCCGCTTTTCGCCGCCTTCGCAAGAAGATGAGGCGGCGAAAAGAAAGGCTCAGCCGAAATACCCGCCTGCGGCGGACCGGATCTGCAGCAGCTGACCCGCAATCTTTCGGTTGCGGCCGATGGGCGCCGCCCAAGACCGTGCTGCGTAAATTCGTGGCTAAATTTTATCTCTGTAAATCCAGTAAATCCTGTCGAAGAACCTTTTCAATAATCAATTGCACGCGTATTCGCTCATATCAAAACGGCTTGTCAAACGGCATAGTTCTGCCGGCCAGGCCGGCGACCTCGGCGTATGACATGCCATAGTCGTAGATGCGAACGTCGTCCACGGTGCCAATCAGGAAGTTACTCGCGGTCGGACCGCCGTCCCATTCCTGGCCAATTGACCAGAGGTTATCCGCACTGAAATTGAGACCTTCTGTGTGCGTTCCTTCCAGAACTCCATCGACGTACAGACTCCCGGTCTCGCCGATTCTTGTATAGGCTATATGGTGCCAGTTCTCGTCCGTGACAAACATCGTACCGGTCAGAGAGCCGAAGTCGGCACCTCCTGAAGCGTCGACAGCCAACCAGCCTACGTTGCCGTAAGTGGCGGTGTTGCAGCTTATGACAGGGTACCAGACGCCTTCGGGGGGCATATTCACCCATGCTGCGAGCGTAATATCGTTGTTCGTTATGTCATCTGCCACGCCATCTATCGCCACATAATCTTCGCTGCCGTCAAAGCGCATTGCCTGGCCGACTTTGCCGAGCGTGTAGGTCGGATTGCCGTTTAAGGTGCCGTGGTTGCCCAAACCGGAAGAGTCCTGCAGGTTCCCGTCAAGGGCCCAGTGCCCCACCAAGGCGGCTGCATTGGGCTGGACCGGAGTGATGAGCTCGCGACTTAGAGCGTACAACCTGATGTCGTCGAGCAGCACCGTGCCAGTGGCACCTGCCCCTTCAACGCCGATGACCAGGCTGGTGACACTCTGGAGGTTGACGCCGAACAGAGCCAAGTCAATATTCCATGCCTGCCACGCCCGCTGCATGTCGGCCGGGTCACCGTCATATACAACCTTGGAGCCGTTGACCTTCACATACAACTTCCCGGTGTTGCCCGCAGTTCCGTGGAACCACAGTCCCAGTGTCTTTACGCTGTGCGTGGTCCAGTCCTGGGCAGCCATCGTCAGTGTGACCTCCGACAAGGCGGCCGTCGTGTTGTCGTACATTAGTGGTGCTGATTGACGGCCCCCGTGAACTATGTCGGTCTCCATCGTGGGCTGGAACGCTGCGGCATAGCCCATTGTCGAGCCGTTTGTATCGATTCCGAATCCGTCCAGCCACGTCTCATAGACCAGGTTGCTGCCCGGTTCGCCGGTTTCGATGTCATTGTAGGCCTCGAAATCTTCGACAAGGATGTAATCGGCCACCGAGAAATTCCAGGTGTTGCCTTTCGTGACCGTACCGTCTGTATTGTGCTCATCGATGCGCCAGTAGTACGGTCCGCCGGCCCACTCTACGCCTTCGGGCGGTGTGTAGCTTGTTCCTGCCTGGAGACCTCTGAATACCCCGGTTGTGTCGGCTGTGTCGGCGCCGGCTACAGCGTCTCTACCCGTGCCGAAGTAGACGGCATGTTGTGAAGCCGATTCGCCGGGTGACCAGTTTAGGGGCAACGCACGAACTACATCCGAAGTCGAGCCGTTTGCCGGGCTCGGACTTCCGGCATATACCGGATCCCCTCTCAGGAGTTCCAGAATCTGGGGCTGCGTCATAGACATGTTGTAGATGCGAACATCATCCACAATACCATCCAGGAAGTCACCCGGATTCGGACCAGCATCGTATTCCTGGCCGATCGACCAGAGGTTATCCGGGCTAAAATCGTAACTGGCGTCGTGCGTCCCTTCCGGCACGCCATCCACGTACAGATAGCCCCGGTCGCCGATCCTTGTGTAGGCCACATGGTGCCATTCTGAGTCATGAACCAGTGTTTCGGAATGGATCTCTTCGCCGTCTTCATACAAAGTAATTTGTCCACTGATAAGACCCAGAATGACCACGTTTCCACCACTTGCAGTGTTGCACGAGAACCACCACACCCAGACGCCGGTGTCGGCAGTATTTATCCATGCGCCGAGCGTGACTTCGTTACTTGTTAGATCGTCGGCTACAGCATTAATTTCAAGATAGTTGGCGGGGCCAAGCTCCAGTGCGCCGCCGAAAATGCCGTCGACCCATTTTGGACCGTCTACGAGGGAGCCATGGTTGTCGTGGCCCGACCAGTCCAGCGCGGTGGTCCCGGAACCTTCATCGAGTTTCCACCAGCCGACGAGATTGGGATCGACAATAGAGATAGCGGGTCTTGTTGTGAAACTCCAGACGTCGCCTTTGTGTGTCGTTGCGGCGTCGAACTCGTCTACCCGCCAATAGTAGGTTTTGCCCGGCTCGAGTGCGCCCGGAACATAAGTTGCAGCCGTCTGTGAAGTGCCTCCGGCCGCAGCGCTCACCTCATCAAAATTGTCGCCGAAGTACACACTATGCAATCTCGCCTGGAAGCCGGCCGTCCACTGGAGGGTGACATCCGTTTCAACAAATCTGTCACCATCACCGGGAACCGGATTGTGAGCAGTCTTGGCTTGAACCGTGAAGCTCCAGACATCGCCTCTCCACGGGCTGTCAGGATTCGCGTCGTTTACCTCGTCTACCCGCCAGTAGTAAGTGGTGCCCGGAACCAGCCCATCGGGAATGGGAAAGCCGGTAAATCCGAGTATCTGCGAGTTTGTCGCCAGATTGCCGATAAAGGTCCCTTCGGCGCCGTCGTTGACGTCGTCGAAACTGGTTCCCAGGTATAAATCGTGCGAGACGGCGAAACTCCCAGGCATCCACATGAGGTTGACCCACGTGGCTCCAAGCACAGCACCGTCTTCCGGGTCGGGACGCCGCACAAGGGGAAATCCTTCGCCCCCTTCCATGACGATCGCAAGCTCATTTGCTGACAACGGCCAGTCGTAGAGCCGCACATCGTCGATCCTGCCATGGAACCAGTAATTGTTTACGCCAATATCCCATCCGATCCCGAGATCCACGTTTGGCGCGATAGGCCCGGGTGGCGGAGTGGCGGTGGCCCAGTTCTGGCCTCCGTCGACGGAGATTCTGTGTTCGTCCATGTCTCTGTCCAGAACGGCTGCAACAAAGACCCACTCTCCCAGCGGCACGGCCACAAACGGGGTGTCTCTCCTGGTTGCGCCGGTGTCGCCCAGCATGAATCGGTATGCGGTCTGGTCGGCAGTGCCCTGATTTCTGTCCGCTCCGATGTAATACCCAACGCTGCCTGCGTCCCTTTTGTTCACGGCCAGGTCCCAGTTTGTCGTTCCCGCCGTGCCGGGCGCCGTCTCAACATTGGCCCAGAACGTAAACGTGAAACTCCCATCCCGCGGATTCAGGCTGTCCTGATTTGGAATCCTGACATGCGCCTGGGCTCCATCGAAGAACAGACATCCATTGTGGACACCGTCCTGGCGCCATACCGGATTGCTGACAAGTGTCCCGTCCCTGCCATTGGCACTGGAGTCGGCTGCGACGGTGCCTGAGCCCTCATCGAACTTCCACCAGCCCACAAGGCCGGAGTCGGCAGCATCGGCTGAGCCCAACCACCCCACAGCCAGCACAAGGACCCAAAATACCGAGAGAATCGATTTCTTACACATGATAGTCCTCCTTATTAAAGATTAACGTTGGAGACACGCGCTCTTGTACATATCGGCTGAGGATAGCTTGCTCTTCAGAGCCTTCGACTGCCTCCTTCAACAACCTTGAGAAATCGTCTCGACGATTTGGGAAGGACCCTTACCGCCGAAACATCTTGCATTCGCCGGTCTTGTCGTTACTCTCCTGCTCAGCGTGATATCGAGAAGCTCCCGAGGGCAGCACAAGCCTGAACAAAGCCAGAAGGTCAAGCATCCACGGGAACTTACCTTCAGCATGTTTTGTACCAAATTCGCCCTATTGGCGTCAAGCAGAATCTTGCGGTTCCTGAGCCAAATACTGCGGCACGGTGATTAGCTGAAAATGTGTGGGTTAAGGGCTTTTCTCGCACCTATCGAGCATTCTTCGCAGTAGCAGTAATAGACGGCTGAGTGCACATTTTGTCCTTGATCTGCCTTGCTTGAGAGCGGTACAATCACCGTGATGGTTGAAGAGTCAAAAGGTCTGTCAGTCATGCGCGGAAAAAAAGGGTTCACGCTGATCGAGTTGCTGGTTGTCATCGCAATTATTGCGCTATTATTGGCGATCCTAATGCCGGCGCTGAGGAAGGTCAAGCAGCAGGCAAGAAACAGTGTTTGCCAGGCGCACCTGCGGGGGGTAGGTTTGGGTTTGGCACTGTATCTAGGTGATAATGACGGAGCATTCTATATGCCGAAAGCCGGGATCTGGGGCTCTAACCAGATCATGTGGTATAACGCCAACGGTACGATAATAGACAAAGACGATTCCAGGAGCTACTGGGGCGTGGCATATCATGAGTATGTGCAATCGCCGAAATTATTCGGCTGCCCCAGCTCCGAACAGCCGCACTGGTTTCACGAGTCACCTCAGGACGCCAAAATCGCCAGCTACGGCCAGAATAGTTATATGCGCTATTTGAAGGGTACAAGGCTCACCAATAACAACGTCAATGTCACGCCGGCTGAATTTATTCTCTGCCAGGATCACTTCGAACAGTTACTGGATGACAACGGCGACATGTTGTATCGGCAGGGTCAAACGAACATACCTCAATGGCGGCCGGGCGGCGCCAGTTGGGGCGGCCAATTCTATGAAAATGCCATCTTTGAAATATATCGCCATAACCGCACAGGCAAATACGAGAGCGGTCATTGTAATACCCTCTGGTTGGACGGCCATGCATCTCCAATCGCATATTCCCTGGGGGAAGATGTCCCGAAACGCTGGTATGCGGGCATAGATGATAAGGAACCTGAGTACTGAGTACGGGCAGTGGGCGATTTGGATTCTCTCAATCTCGACCGAAATGACTGTATAGCATCGGAATGATTTGATATAATGCCCGGATATTAGAATCTAGGGTCTATTCTTAGAAGGAGTCTCTGCAATGCAAGGTTCTTACTCACGCCGTAATTTCTTAAAGACCGCCGCGGCAGGCAGTGCAACGTTTGCGCTCTCGGCATCGAGCTATTCGCGCGTCATCGGCGCCAACGACAGGATATCCATCGGTCAGATCGGCTGTGGCGGTCGCGGTATCGGCGCGCATATGGCCGGCATCTACAATCATGTCAAGAGCCAGAATTTCGAAATCACTG
>Ga0209536_100005700_pt1 | contig 19277 bp, 24 predicted proteins | sample DeeMarSeWOR28_12_FD_187461 | JGI IMG/M metagenome (GOLD analysis project Ga0209536, IMG submission 187461) | Marine sediment microbial communities from White Oak River estuary, North Carolina - WOR-2-8_12 (SPAdes) (version 2) | ecosystem: Environmental > Aquatic > Marine > Intertidal zone >... | reverse complement strand
TTTCAGTCTGATATTTACTGAATGAAATAGTATTAATGTAAAAAAAAGAGCAAGAAAAGACAGCCCAAAATGAATATATATAGAGTTGCTATAAATAAACAAAATTATCTGAATAATTCCAATGCATAAGATTAGACTTAGAAATATAATTACTATTTTTTTTATACTCCAGCTGGCTAACATAAAATCAATTGTCTATAAAAATATTAGTTTTAACATTTTTGGAAATAATCCTTTGCCTCTCCAACAGTAAAAAGAGAACCTGTAATGCATATTAGGTCCTTTTTTGCTGCAACCTTATTTGCATATTCAATTGCAGTAGAAATATCATTTTTAATTACTACATCTTTTTTATCTATCATTTCTTTAAGTTTTAAAGGAGAACATGCCCTCTTATTTTGAGACTTTGTAACAATAATAATATCTGAAATAGGAGTAATTAAATCAAGCATTTCCTGAACATTTTTGTCTGCAAGAATTCCAATAATAAGAATTAATTTGTCATAGACGAAATCATCAACCAATGTTTTTTTTAAAAACTCTATTGCAGCAATATTATGAGCACCGTCAAGTATAACAATTGGTTCATAACTAACTATTTCCATTCTTCCAACAATTGAGGCTTTTTCAATTCCATTTGTGATACTTTCATCAGTGATATAGATGCCATTCATTTGAAGACTTTCAATTGTTGCAAGAGTTATAGCGATATTTTCGCCTTGGAAATGACCAGCCATTTTTGTTTTAACATTATAATTTTTTATTAAACCATTGATTAATAATTCCTGCCAATCAGGACCACCCTGAGTTTTCTCCCAAGAACTTTTATCAATTACAGTTATCTGTGAATTTTTTTCTTTAGATATTTTTTTTATAATGTTCAGGGCTTTACCATTTGCAGCTGTAATTAAAGGTGTATCTTTTTTTATTATCCCTGCTTTTTCAAAAGCTATTTCTTCAATTTTTTTACCAAGTCTATCCTGATGGTCAAGACTAATATTAGTAATTACAGAAACAATTGGTTTAACAATGTTTGTTGCATCAAATCTTCCGCCAAGTCCTACCTCAACAATTGCAAAATCTACTTTTTTATCATTAAAATATTGAAAGGCAATTGCTGTTACAATTTCAAAAAAAGTAGGAGTATTTTTATTTTTAATCATTTCTTCTATTATTGGTTTGATTTTTTCAACTAAAATAATAATATCATCTTTTGAAATTTCCTCTCCATTTATTAAAAATCTCTCGGAAAATCTCTGAAGGTGAGGAGATAGATAAACTCCAATTTTATAACCATTAAAAGTTAAAACTGATTGTAAAAATCTGCAAACAGAGCCTTTCCCATTTGTTCCCCCTACATGAATTATTTTAAAGTTATCTTGAGGATTTCCAAGTTTTTTACAAATATATTTAATTCTCTCTAAACCAAGTTTTATTCCAAATTTCTCAAAAGAATATAGCCAATCAATTGATTCTTTATAGTTCATATTATTTAGTAACCTTCTGGGTAAAGTACATCAGGAATTGTATCATATTTATCCTTCCAGCTGTCACCTTTCTTAATCTTTACAGTTCTGCCTTTGATTTTTAATCTACCCTCTGCAAAGAGCTGAACAGTTCTTGGAAGTATCTGGTGTTCAACTTCAAGTATACGATGGGCAAGTTTATCCCTATCATCATTTGGCATTACTTTTACTGCAGCTTGTAAAATAATTGGGCCATGATCCATTTGTTCATCCATAAAATGAGTTGTGCATCCAGCTATTTTTACTCCATAATCAAGGGCATCTCCTTGACCATTTGTCCCTTTAAAAGATGGAAGAAGAGCTGGATGAATGTTTATCAGTTTGCCATACCATTTTTTTACAAAACAGGAAGATAGTATTTTCATATATCCTGCTCCAACAACAAGTTCTATTTTATTTTCATCAAGTATCTTATCGATTTCTTTATCATGATCGATGCTATCTTTTCCTTTTGGATTGATAAAAAATCCTTTAATGTTATTTTTTTCAGCTCTTACAAGTGCGAAACAATCTTTTTTGTCACTAATTACAACAACTACTTCTGCATCAATCATTCCTTTTTTTGATGCATCAATAATACTTTGCAGGTCTGTTCCTCCCCCAGATGCTAAAACACCAACCCTTAATTTATTAACCATAAATTCACATTCTCCCTAATATCAGGTATTATATAAACAATTTTTCTATCTCTTTTAATGGAGCATTTGTTTTAAAACCGGTTTGACTAAAATGAGTTTTACATACTTCATAGTTATTATTTTTTAATTTCTCAAAAACATTTCTCATTTTAGGAGGAGACTTTTTTAAATTAGATGCCAAACCATCTGTTGTATAAAAATAAATAGGTAAATCTGCTTCATCCTCAAGTAAATCAAGTAACTTCCATGACTCATTTTTTGTATTAAGCTTTTTTTCAAAAAGAAGGGTTCTTAATTCCATAATAAACATTTTATCCTGTAACTTTCCAGTCCAAATTGGTCCGATATCCTTTTTTGTTTTTTCAATTCCAATTTGTTCATTTGATTTGATAACTGAGTAATTTTTCATTGATATATTTGCTCTACTTGTTCCATTAATAATCTGAATATATGCTCTAAAGTAATGATCAGTTGAATAACAAATCAATGGTTTGATTCCCTTATTATAAATACCTGCGGTTCTACATATAAATCCAATAAGAATTCTTAGACCGATTTCCTTCATAACAATTGAATGAAATGGAATGGCACCATAACGTCTTAAACAAACTTTTGGATAAGACCCACAAAGAGTAGCAGTATCAGTTGCTGTGCATGCAAGTATCCCATAGTTACTAATACTTCGCATTGCAGAATCTATAAAATAAACTGGTGAGCCGAAGGGATCTATATCTATATAATCAAATCTACTTTCAGAAAATAAAGAGTTAAGATTGCAATTTAGGGCAATTATATTTTTTAGTTTTAATTTTTCAAGGTTTTTTTCAATAAGAATATATGCATCTGAATTCCAGTCATTGACAGTTACCTCAAAATCTCCATCAAGTTCATTTGCAAATCTAATACCTCTAATACCTGATGCAGAAAGACCGTCAAGAAATTTTACTTGCTTCTTTGAATTATTTATTAACCATTGACCAACAACTATTGAAAGATCACGGTTTAATTCCATTGATGGATTGTAAAAAGGGACTTTATCTTTTGAACCAGGACCTTTTTTCGATTCTTTGTTTTTATAAACTAAAATATTTGTATTACCTTCGGTAATATTTTCAAAAGAAATATTTTTATTCATATTAAAACAAAGGTGGTAACTTTTCTTCCATTATCTTTTCGATTTTATATGGAAGTAAATTTCTATTAACAGGAGTTACTTCTAAAATTCTAATATCATCACGTCTACGAACATCTTGTAAAAGAGGAGTTCTTGATTTCTTATGAAGTGTAACCATGATAGGTTTATCAGAATCCAATGCTTCAACAACCATCTCACAGAACTTCTCAGAAAGCATCTCCATTTTACCGATCTCATCAATAACAATAATATTTACTTCGTCATCTGTAATTGCCTTTTCTATAGCTGGAACACCAACTGTTTCTAAAGCATTTTTGTCAACACCGTACTTACCTACTTTTTCTTTTTGTTCAAAATCAATGTGAGCAAAAACTTTACGTTCTTTTGTTTGCCAGTCGGTAACGTAGAAACCTACTCGTTTTTTCTTTTCAATTATTGGCTCTGTTATCATCCCTTCAACAACATATCCATGTTCTTCAAGAGCTTTAATAATTTTAAGTAAGGTATCTGTTTTACCAACACTAGGCATACCTGTAATACCAATCTTTGGTATATCGTCCATAAACAGCGATAGGTAATGTAATTTCTACGGTTAAACATTTCTACGTTTTAAAAAAATTTATAAAATGTTGATTTAAGTTATTAATATATAAAAAATAAATAAGTGACTTATTAAAATTGAATATGGGAGACAATTATTAGCACACATTTTATATACTTCTTATTAGATGGGAATATGTAAAAAGGGAGGAAATGATAAATGCAAAACAAGTTTCTTAGAAAAGGATTGGTAGTTGGGATAATTATTTTATTAATAGGTATAAGTATTAATTCATCTATTGGAAAGATAAATGTTGCAATATCAAAAACTTCTAATGACGGAAGTTTACTTGGTTATGTTAATGATTCTGCTGGAAATCCAGTGGAAGGCGCATTGGTAAGAGTCCATTTTCATGAGTCCTTTGAGGAAGATTACAGTGATGAAGATGGTTATTATCATGTTACAAATATTCCAATTTGTTACTGTTTAAAAAATACTACTTGTTCAAAAGAAGGATATATAACAGAGTGGATTCTAATTGGAATTGCTGAGAATACTACTCAAGATTTTGTCTTGATCCCTGGCAATAATCCACCAGAAGCTCCAGATATTAAAGGTCCAATTACAAGTAAACCAGGAATATTATATGATTATATATTTAAGGCAACTGACCCAGATGGTGATGATGTAAGATATTTTATAGATTGGGATGATGGTAATACTGAATGGACTGAATATTGTCCTTCTGGTGAAGAAATTATAGTAAGTCACTTATGGGAGGAAGGAAAATATCATCAAATAAGGGCAAGGGCAAATGATACACATGGGGCACTTGGACCTTGGGGGACCATCCAATGGTCTAAAGATGAGGATTGTATTGAATGTCAACATAATGGTACATTATGCATAATTTATTTGTTTTTAAGAAATAGAGCTTATTTTGTTTTACTTCGTTTAGAAATTCATTTAGCTTTTTTGTATGGATTTGGATTGATAAATCTGCTTTATATATATGTAAACTTTATTTATATTCCTCAGTATAATAAAATACTATATTATGAAGAAAAATTAGTAGAATATGATTGCGGAGTTCCTCCATTACCCATATGATATTTAGAAACCAATAGTGTTATAGATTTATATACCATATATCAGATATGAATAATGATGTATTAACAACTCAAAGCATCTAAAACATTATATCTTAAATTATAACAATGTTTATTTGTTTTCTTTTTTCATAATTTTTGAATAAATTGGACTACCTACCACATATATTAAAATCGCTGCAAGCAAAAGTAACGGAGCAATTTTATAAAAATTATTATAAAGAATAAGTGAAAGAACAATTAGAATTGCTGTAACTGCATTAATTTTGATTCCAGGTTTTATAAAAATTATGTCTGATGCCATTGCTGCTCCAATAATTATTACTGCTGGTAGTAAAAAAATGAAATCAACTTCCAACCATGCAACTATTACCAAAATAATTGTGCTAACTGATGCTGGAAGTCCAATAAAAAATTTATCCTCTTTCATAATATGAAAAGAAGCAAGCCTAATTATTCCAAAAGATAAAAACAAAATCAATGCAAATAAAAGGTAAATATATCTAAAGACATTAAAAACCTCCATACTTGAATATATGTAGTAAATAAATGAGGCAGGTGCAATAACAAGTGAGGTCATATCAGCCATTGATTCCAGGTATTCGCCAAGATCACTTTTCCTAGTTTTTCTAGCAACGATTCCATCAAATCCGTCAGCAAGTAAAGCAAGAAAAATAAAGGTAAATGAAGCCCTTGTTTGAAAATTTCCACAGGTTCCAATACATGAAAATAAAAATAATATTGCTAGAAATCCAAATATTGCATTTGTTATTGATATTGCATCAGCAATTGATAAAAGTTTAATCATTGATTTCTGCAATTGTTGTTTCCCCCGCTTTAACAATATCACCAACTCTAACACTTATTTTACTTAATTTTTTAGTTGGTAAATACACATCTACACGTGAGCCAAATTTAATAATTCCAATCTTTTCACCCTTTTTCATTTTATCTCCAATTTTGATATAGGGATGAATTCGACGTGCAATTGTTCCTGCAATTTGAATTACCTTAACAGTTCCAATATTGGTATTTATTATAGTAACAACTCTCTCATTTTTTTCAGATTCTTTTTTAAAAGCAGGAAGATGCAATCCTTTCTTATGTGTAATATTACTAACAATTCCTTCAATTGGTATTCTATTTACATGAACATTATGCAGATTCATAAATGTTGAAATCCTTTTACAGTTTCCAACATCATCATCATTGATATTACTAATTTCCCTGATTTTTCCATCAGCACTGGCAACAATTCCCTTACCAATCTTTCTATCAGGATCTCTAAAAAAGATAAGAAATAGAAAAGATTTTAAAAATATCAATACAGCAAAAAATAAAAAAATTAATCTTAACAAAGATTGGTTTGTAATAAAAATTAATACAAAAAAAACCAAACATACAAAAAATGATATGATAATCAAAGATTTTGAACCTTGAGCAATCTTCATTTTGCTTTCTTCCCAAAGATTTTTTTAATAAAATTTTCTAATGGACCATTTCTATTTTTTAGATCAATTATACAATTTATTTCGTCCATAATTTCAGGAATAATTTTAATTAAAATTAAAAGTAGAATTATAAGAGTTATTAATGCACCAATCTTTGCTATTACATTATGAGCTATATTAAAATCAGTAATGTTGTTACCAACAAGAAAACAAACAAGTGCATTTCTCATAAAATTAAGAATATAAACTGGAATTACTGTAATGATTAGTCCAAAAATCTTTCTTTTAATATCAACATTTTGAAGAGGTAAAATAATACCAACAAAAATAACCATTGCCTGAACAGCTGTACAAGCAAATATAAGATAAATTATTGAATCTTTATAAATGATATTTAGATTTTCTTCACCACCGATAATTACTGTTTCACCGGTCACAAGTTCAAGAAATTGTCCACTATGTGCGGCAACCACTTGTCTTAACCATAGTTCTAGAGGCGTTCTTTCAGCTCCAAAGTAAATTATACCTGCAATAAATGCTGCACCTGCAATCCAATTTAGACATTTGATGTCCTCATTTCTCTTACTTGATATCCATCCATGATAGGCAATATAAGATAAAGCAAAAACTCCAACTATACAAAGAACAGCGTTAAATATGTCTCCACCTTCAGATATATATAGGGTTGCAGGTTGGGTTGACCAATACAGGGCAAATACTAACCATCCTGTTATCTTCAGCTTTTTACCTATACTTTTTTTATTTAAAAAAAATCCAGCCCCAAGCAAAACCAAGGATATTACAATTAATACATGAATAAAAATATAGACATTGTCAGGGGGATATGGTGTAGGATTGATAATATAACCAAAAATTAGCATCAAAGTTGGAATTATTACAAATAATGATGCAATTAAAGGGTCCTCACCGGTTTTACTGCTGTTTTTCATGTTGATTCTAACCTACAATAAGGATTTTCTTTAAATTGATTATGATTATTCTCCCCAGTAAGATTTGGTAACATCTTTTTTAAAAGCAACTTTGATTAAAGCTTTTACAAGTCTGAAATCCCATCTGATAAATCCCTGTATTATTTGATCTATTAAATATGAAATTCTCAAGTAAAACTCCTTATGAGCCCTTTGGGCATATGCATCAATAGTTTCTTTTGGATAGTTACCAAGATTTCGTGCAGAATCAGCAAAAACAAGATATTCATCTCGAGTTATTTTACCATCTTTAATTGCTTCTTCCCATAGTGGTGAGCCTGCTCCATATTCAAGTATAAAAAATGCTACAAGATCAAACGGTAAGGATTTTGCAAGGTTAATGGAATCTTCAAAGTGCTTCTCTGTTTCAATCGGTGCGCCTAAAATAAAGGTTCCATAGGTATAAAATCCCATTTTCCTGCTCATATTTACTGCTTTTTTTATTTTAGAAATAGTTGTTTTTTTATTATAAAAATCAAGGACTTCTTGGTTACCACCATCTATTCCAAAGGCAATAACTCTAAACCCTGCTTTTTTCATCTTTCTAAAAAGTTTTTCATCTGCAGAGTTTACCCTTGCCTCTGCCCACATCTCAATATCAAGCTTTTCCTTGATTACCTCATCCATTATCCTATCAGCTCTTTTTTTATCCACTAAAAAATTATCATCGACAAAAAGAACAGTTTTGTAACCCTCTTCTTTTGTTTTTTTTAGTTCATCAATTACATTATCAGCAGATCTTTGTCTAAAGGTGTTCATCCCAAAAAAATTTCTTTGACAAAACCTGCAACTCATAGGACATCCTCTGCTGGAAAGCATCGATGTAGCCTTTCCTTTACCCACTTTTGAACCAAAAAGATATCCATACTCATTGTCTTTTACAAGATGCCTGGCTGGAAAAGGAATTTTATCAAGATCTTTAACCATCGTTGGTTTTTTTCCATGCTTAATTTTACTTCTTTCAAAAAAATATGTCCCTTCGATTTCTTTTAATTTAGATTTTCCTTGAATTGAATCTGCGATTTTATGAATTGTTGTTTCCGCTTCTCCAACTATTGCAATATCAGCATTGCATTTCTTCAAACTTTTTTCAGGATAAAGTGTGATATGTGGACCACCAATTACAAGGGGAATATCCTTATCTGATTCTTTAATAAAATTACAAATATCAACTGATTCTTTTAAATTAAACCCAGTTATCGAAATTCCAACTGCATCTGAATTTTTCAAAACATTTGTAAGTTTTTGTTTATCAAATTTTTCAGACCAATAGTCAATGACACCTGCTTTATTACCCGCTGATTCTAAACATGAACTTAGATAAAGAATACCTAACGGAGGAGAAAAAGGATCAGAAGGCATATGCTGCATGCCTGTAGCCCAGGTTCCACCTGGATAAATGAATTGAAACTTCATAACATTTAGATAAATTAAAATATTAACTATGAAAGTCCAAGCATCTCAAGAATGGAGGGCCAACCTAGTCCGTCGGGTGGTGCGGCCATTGTCAATCCATCGTATAATACAAATATTAGACCTAACAAGGCAATAAGCGTTATCCATACCCAATAGGTATATACAATCTGATCTATTTTCAAACGTGCAACTGCGACTCTAATAAGAGATACTGAAAACACTATCACAATTAACACTTTTATCAGGTAAAATACAATATCAATAGCGTAAGCCGGGTAGCTACCTGCTTCAATTCCTATAAAATTTGATAGATTGTATGGGAAGAACAAAGCAACAATAATTGATGCCATGACAATTGTTTTTACGCTGTCCATTAGATAAAAGATACCGAGATTTCTACCAGAATATTCAACAAGTAAACCACCGCCAATCTCTGTTTCAGCTTCAGGTGCGTCAAATGGTATTTTTGATAGTTCCGCAGGTGTAACAATAATTAATGCAATAAGTAGAATTATAAAACCGATAAATCCAAGTGGGCCAACTATTCCCCATATAGGAATAGATGTAATTGTTGAAAGTGCAAATGGATTTGCTGCTTCATTAACAGTTAGTTTCCACGCAAATGTTACAATTATTATTGCAAGTGGGAACTCATAGGCAATCATTGTTACCATTTCCCTTTGGGCACCAACTGTTGCGTAAGGTGAGCCTGATGCAAAACCACCGATAACTAGTGCAAGGGATGGTATTATCAACAGATATAATACCAAGATGAGATCTCCATAACCTGCAGCTAATGGTTGAAAACCTCCGATTGGTAAATAGAGAAGTATAGATATTGTAGCAATTAGACCAACAAGTGGTGCTAAATGAAAAACCCAGGGAATAGCATTGTCTGGAACGATGTTTTCTTTTGTAAAGAGCTTTCTTATATCCCAGAAAGGTTGTCTTAAAGGTGGACCAATTCTACCCTGCATATGAGCAGATATCTTTCGGTCTATACCCTTGTAAATAAGTCCAAAGATGATACCAAATGCAGTCAGTCCAATTGTTCCTATTATCATTATTAGTGCTACTCTAATTGTTTCTTGCAGATCTATCAATTAAATCACCCCTATAATAAGAAACATTACACCAAGTATTATAACAAACCAAAGGATGTAATCACTGGCATTTCCAGTATGCATTTTATCAAGACTTCCGTAAAGCCATTTAAGTGACTCAAGAAAGCCCCAATATACATTACTTCCACCTATATGCATTTTTTCTTTCTCAAGTTCAGGATTACCTGATAAGAATACCTTTGCTTGTTCTGTTCTTTCTTTGAATCCTTTCTTACCAAAACCACGAATTATGTAAATTAGTAGATATGCAATTACAATTGCAATACCCCAAATCAAAGGATTCCAAAGACTCCAGTTTTGTATCTTCAAGGTTTCAAGTAGGGTTTCAAAAGGTATCATGGTATTACACCTCCAATGTAGGCAGAATAATTAGTAATTGCATCAGTTGCAGGTTGTATTATATTTTCAAGAATTATATTTGGGAAAAGCCCAATAAAAATAATGATGCATGCAATTATTCCCATGGCAAGAAGCATACTTCTTGGTGCTTCTTTTGCATCTTTTAAACTTGGGATTTTTGGTCCAAGAAATACAGATTGAAATACCTTTACAAACACTGCTAAAAGAAGTATACTACATAGTATTGCAATAATTCCAATAATTGGATTTAATTGATAAGTAGACTCATAGATTATTAACTTTGATGAAAAACCATTCATTGGTGGCATTCCTGCTACAGCAAGTAGGCCAATGAGGAAAAATACAGTTGTATATTTCATATTTCTTGCAAGTCCACCTAGTTTGTTTAAATTTGTTTCTTTCGTCACAAGATAAACTGCTCCAGCAACCAAAAACAGAAGACCGATATCAAGTGCATCGTTTAATATATGAAAGATACTACCTGTTAAAGCAGTGTTTGAATATTCATTGAACCCAATCTGGCCTTCGTTAACTACTTTTGATGCAAGCCTTACACCAAGACCAAGAAGCATATACCCAATTTCAGCAAGTGCTGCAAAGGCAATAAGTCTTTTTAGATCATTTTGCTTTAGAGCCATTAGAACTCCTATAAGCATTGTAAGTATTGCCAAAAGAACAAGTAACCAACCTATTGAATTGATGTTTGTAACTGAATCTACGACAGCTGGGCTGATATTACTAATCGTTTTACCATAGACAGAAAACGTCATTCTGAATATACCATACAAGCTTGCCTGAGTAGCTCCTACTAAGATAAGAGTAACAGATGAAGGAGCTCTGCCATAAGCATCAGGCAGCCACATGTGCATTGGAACAATACCTGCCTTCATTGCAAGTCCTGAAATAAGTAAGACTAATGCGATTTTGTCAAGCATGTTATATTGTATTGAGTTTGCAAGAACAGCCATGTTCAATGCATTATATTGACTGTAAAGAATTCCTATAGCAAATAATATGAAAAGTGCACCTATAGCACTAATAACTATATATTTAAATCCTGCATCAACTGCTTTTCCACTATTTGTATAAAATGCAATCAATGCACATGCAGATATCGATGTTATTTCAATGAATACAAAGAAGTTAAACATATCACCAGTAAGAATCATTCCAAACATACCAGCAATCATTAGTAGATACAATGTGTAATATTTGTCCTGGCCGGTATGTTCTTTAACATAAGACCATGAATAGATAACACCTGCTAATGCAAGAATTGATACAATAAGTGCCATGAATGCATTTAATCCATCGATTTCAAAAAGTATTCTTACTGCAAATGATGATTCACTGCCAATAATTGTAGCGGGTCCTCCGCCGAAAATATATGTCTGTATACCATCTGACAATACATTAGGTGCAAGTTTTGTTCCTTCAAGAGCAAAAAGGTTGTATGATAGCATAAATACAAGAATTGTTGTAATAAGAACGATAAATATTGCAAATGCGTTTCTCAACTTTTCATTGATTTTACTAACAAGAGGTGTTAAAAAAGCACCAAGTAAAGGAATTGCTACAATTAGTGCTGGAGAATGAAAAAGTAGCCATTCAACTATGTTCATTCTTTTTCCCTCCCTATATTTCTAACATCTAACGTTCCATATATCTTATAAATATGAATAATAAGTGATAACATTAATGCAAGAACCGCAACACCAATAACTATACTTGTAAGAGTCAATGCATGAGGAACAGGTAGAGACATAATCCCACCTGGTGATGCTGTGTAAATAGGTGCGGTACTTCCTTCCCTGTAAGCAAGAGTAATAAGGAAAAGATTAACTCCGCATTCAATAAAGGTTATACCGATTACGATTTTGATTAGGTTTCTTTTAAATACCACAGCATATAGTCCAATGAGAATTAATGCAACTACTGCAATGTATGGAAAATTAAATATCATTTCTGCTTTTCCCCCTTAAGCCTAGTTGCATAGGCCATGACAAGCACGATTACAAACAAACCTGCAATTACTTTGAGTCCGACTGCAAAATTCATCAATGGAAGGACACCTGCTGTATTTATGTTAGAAAGTCCCTTTCCAATCTCATTAAATATTGGTATTACATCTTGTTTCAATAGAAAATTTTGGAAAAAGTTACCATCAGAACTAGAGTAAAAGAAGACTAATAATATTCCAATGAAACCAAGGCCGATAAAACCTATTGCTCCAAGGCTTTCAAGAATTGAAAGATGCTTTTCTTTAACTTTTCTCATTGTCCAAACTGATCCATAGGCAACAAGAACCATTGCACATCCAGATGCAACAACTGCACCGCCCTGAAAACCTCCACCCGGTGTAAGATGTCCATGGGCAATAACATAGAGCCCATATATTGTAACAATTGGAAATGCAATGTTAGAAATTGTTTTAACAATTCTAGACATCATTTTTTTAACCTCCTGAACAGTAATATCACACCTGCCACAGCAGTAAATAAAACAGTTGCTTCACCAAGTGTATCAAAACCTCGATAATCAAATACTACTGAAGTAACACTGTTATCAGCACCAGTTTGATTTTGCGCATTGTCAATAATATACTGGTCCATTTCTGGATTGTTATCCTCATTAAACTCCCCAAACGGATGAATTAAGAGAGCACTAAAAAATAGGAAAACAGCAATAATTACAAAAAATACTGCACCTACAATATTTCTTGACGACATTAGGCTTCCTCCTCCTGGCGGGTTGCTCTAATTGAAATGATAAGAATAGCAGTTGTAAGACAGGCACCAATTCCTGCTTCTGCAATTGCAACATCAGGTGCCTGTAATATGTAAAACTCAAGTGATAATAATAGACTCATAGCTGCAACTGCAATTGCAGCAGCAATTAAATCTTTGAAAACAATAGCAAAAGCTGATGCAATAATTATCAGAATTGGAATAACAATATGAGCTATATTTGTTAATGTCTCAACAACCATTATTAATCTGCCTCCTTTTTCTGCACTTTTGCTTTTTTCTCCATTGCTTCAAGATGGTCAACCACTGCTCCAACAGGTTTTACTCCACTTCTATGTGAAGCACGAGCAAGTGCATGAGCACCAGTTGGATTAGTAACTAAAATTGCAATTAATGCACAGGCCGTATGAATAGCTAACATGGAATAATCTGAATTTCCTTGAATCCATAATTTCAAAGCTAGAAGAATAACCGATCCGCATATGAAAATTGAGCCAAATGTAGTACATTTTGTCCCAGCATGAAGTCTTGTATAAACATCTGGGAAGCGCAATAGACCTACACCTGCCAATAGATTAAAAAATACTCCAATTGCTAGAAATATATAGATTATACCATCTACAATTAGTGATAACATTTAAAACTCTCCTCCTTCTAAATATTTTGCAATAAAAAGCGTGGAAATATAAGATAACAAGGCATAGATGATTGCAACATCAATATAAATTATATTTTTCGTTGCTGCGCCAAAGACTATCATGCTGACAATAACAATAGTATTTATTGTATCAAGCCCAACTACCCTGTCAGGTGCGGTTGGTCCTTTTAGAACTCTTATAATTACAAGAAATATTGATAACAATAAAAAACCAAGTACTACAAGATAAGTTGTAACTATTTCCATTATTCTGCAACCCTCCTTACCCATTTCTCAAAATCACTACATATAAATTTACAATCAACTGGTTTTTTCTTTAATGCTTCATCTTTAACATTTATCCAATGTATATATAAATCGTTTTTTTCTTCATCAATGTCTACACTTAAGGTTCCGGGTGTAAGAGTTATAGAATTTGCAAGCATTGTTATTCCAAGATCTGTTTTTAGATTTGGAGATATCTTTACAATACCTGGATTTATCTTACCAGTTATTACACGGTATGCAACATCGATATTTGCTTTTGCCATACCAATAAAAAATGGTCCTAATATATATGCAATAAAAGTAAACCATCTAACTGGATTTGCCATTCTAAAGCTCTTTTTAACAAAGAGGTTTCTAGCAACAATTCCAACTATTGCAGATAGTATTATTCCAAAAATGATTTCTGCGTAGCTCCAACTCAAGAAACCTTTGTTAAATATCACAACATCTGTTCCACTGCCTGTGGTTAACATAAGATATGTTACCAAACTGAGGATAAACGTTACAATAAATGCTAACATATTTTTCCTCCCGAGGGATTTCCTATATTATGTTTGAGTGTAATCATAAGGGTTTTTAAAAGGTTATGGTTTTTTCAATTAACCTAAAAAAACAACTCTAACTTTTTTTAAGCTAAAAATAATAAAAGCAAACGCCATATCGTTGCTGGGGAGTTAGAGATGAATGTTAAACTTATAGGTTTTACTCCTAATCCTGAAAAAATTCCAGCATTGGCTGCAAAACTTACCCATAGTAAGACAAATCCGGAAGAGCTGGAAAAAACATCAGATGAAGAGTTAAAAGCAATATTAAAACATGTTATGAATCTAGGCCATACCAGTGTTATCGAGCATACGAATTTTACCTTTGCAATAAGTGATGTCAGCAGGTCATTGACCCACCAACTTGTTAGACATCGTATCGCAAGTTACGCTCAACAAAGCCAAAGGTATGTTAATCTAAATGATCCAAACTATGTTACTCCTCCTAAGATTGAAAGTAACAAAAAAATGAAAAAAGCCTATGATGAAACAATGAAGAACATCTGGGATGAATATAACAAACTTATAAATTTAGGAATCCCAGCTGAAGATGCAAGATTTATTTTACCAAATGCAGCTTTTACAAATATTATTGTCACGATGAACGCTAGATCCTTGCTTAATTTTTTTGAACTCAGGTGTTGCCAGCATGCCCAGTGGGAAATTAGACAACTTGCAAATATTATGTTACAAAAAGTAAAGAAAGTAGCACCAACTATTTTTAAAAATGCAGGACCTGCCTGTAAAAGTAAAGGGATTTGCCCTGAGAACAAAAAAGATTGCCCTCTTTATCCAAAGTGAATTTTTATGAAAAGACCTTACATAATAATTAACTGTGCAATGTCTGCAGATGGAAAGATTGCATCTCAATCTGGTAAACAACTAAGAATATCTTGTGAGGAAGATATCAAAAGAATGTACAAATTAAGAAATGAAAGTGATGCAGTCCTTGTAGGGATAAATACTGTTTTATCTGATGATCCTAAACTAACAGTTAAAGAAAAATATGTTAAAAACCCAAAACAACCTATTAGAATTGTTTTAGATACATATTGTAAAACACCAATTGATTCCTTAATTGTTAGCAATGTTTCAAAAACATTGATTATTACTGGTGAAAAATGTAATAAAAAATTTGGAGAAAATGTTGATATTATCATATGTGAAAAAGATAATGACAGCTTCATCAATTTAAAAAAATTGATGGTTATATTGAAAAACAAAGGAATAAATAAACTGATGGTTGAGGGCGGGGGAACTGTTATTTGGAACTTTTTAAAGTCTGGACTTGTTGATGATTTTTATGTTTATGTCGGATCGATAATAATTGGTGGAAATGATACACCTACTCTTAGTGGAAAAGTTGGTGATGAAAACATTAATCTAAAATTAGTAAAGACAAAAACTATTGGTAGTGGAATACTTCTACGTTATAGATTGATAAAATGAAGTTTTTATGCGATCAGATGCTTGGAACACTTGCAAAATGGTTACGAATATATGGTTTTGATACATATTATGCAAGTAGTGATATTAAGGATTCTGATCTATTGAAGATTTCAAAAGATGAGAACCGTATGCTTTTAACAAGAGATAGGGAACTTATTATCCAAGCAAAAAGGGAAAACATAAAAACTTTTGAAATAAATTCAACTGATATTGATAAGGAGCTTGGTAATATTTTGTCAGATATCAAAATTAATAAAAAAATGTTTTTATCAAGATGTATCTTGTGTAACTCAAAAGTAGAAGATATAAAAAAAGAAATGGTTAAAGAAAAAGTGCCTGAGAGAGTTTTTAACAATAATGATAAATTTTGGCATTGTAAAAAATGTAATAAGATATACTGGAAAGGTACTCATTACGAAAATATGATTAAAAAAATAAGTAATCTAAGTTAGCATTCTAACCATTTGAGCGTGAGGAACACCATTTATTTTTATTATACAGGATGGATCAATAAGTCCCATATCAATTGCACATTTTATTGTTTTTTTACCAACTAGATTTGCAATAGTTGCATCCTCCAGATACTTTTTTAGTGCTTCTGGACTTATTTTTTTTCCTCCATAAAAATCTTTAGAGACATCTATTTGAAATTTTTCATCTTCAAATTTTTTACCAAGTAGGTCTTCATCACAAGCTCCGATAAGGAGGTCGTTTCCTCTTTTGTAGATTTTTATGCTTATCATTTTGATTTCCATTGCAAATGTCTGTATTTTAAAGATAGTTTTTCCTCTTTTATATTCTTTTCTAAATAAATACCTACTTTTACTAAAAAAAGCTAGTGATAATTTAATGCTTTTCTATACGCATTATTTTTTTATCAAAAAATTAACATTTTATGAAAAACTATATATATTAGTAGTCATAAAACCCCTAAAAAATTCATTTTTTTCATTACCGCAATTCTAAAAGCCTGAAGATGCATATACTTTTTTTAATTTGTTTTTGATGGGATAGGTCAGATGAATTCGATAATCAAATCCTTTTCAGAGCATGGTACTTTCGTACAACCAGAAACACTAAATTATATCTTATCAAAAGACGATCCTATAGAATTTACATCATTTTTAACAAATAATTTGAAAGAGTTCCCACTTGTTCTAACAATTGATCATATAAAAAATATTGAACAAATATCAAAAAATGTAGAAACTCCAAAGACTTATTTGAGTCCTCCAGACTTAAAAGAGATCCAATCAAAGCTACTCTCTGAAATTTATAGTGGTAAAATAAAGTTAAATGCATCAGAAGAAACAGAACTTGAATACGACGATCCTGACAAGGAAGATCAAATTAAAATACCAGAGGAGGAACCTTTGCAAGAAGAGGTTCCACAGGTAATAGATATTAAAAAAGTGAAGGGATGGAAACCAAAAGCAAAAGAATATGACGCTGAAATAAGTATTATCAAAGATGTAACTGGTAATAGCATTTGTGAAGGAACAACTAATGATTTTACCAAACTATTTGTAGATAGATACAGTGCTTTAAGAAAAATTTTAAGAAATCAACGTAGAGAACTAGCCAATGCAATGCCGATTAATAGAGTTAAAAAAAGCGGAGTAAAAGATATTCAGATAGTTGGAATTGTCAAAGATGTCAAAACTACTACAAATGGTCATAGACTTATCGAACTTGAGGATGAAACCGATATTTTCCCATGTATTGCCTTAAAAAACAATCGTGAAACAATACAAATGGCAAATGAAGTTGTACTTGATGAAATAGTAGGAATAAGAGGACAATTAAGTAAAAATGGGGATCTAATAGTTGTTCATAACATCATCTATCCAGATATAAGTATTCAAAACCAGAGGCATAAATCTGAAGATCAAATCTTTGCAGCATTTCTATCAGATATTCATATTGGAAGTAAACAATTCCTTGAAAACGAATGGCAGGTTTTTCTTCGCTGGATAAATGGAGAACTGGGTAATTCACGACAGCGTGATGTTGCCGGTAAAATAAAATATATAGTAATACCTGGGGATGTAGTTGACGGGATAGGGATTTATCCAAATCAAGACAAAGAACTTGCAATTGTTGATGTTTATAGACAGTATGAGGCACTTGCTCAGCAGCTAAGTTTGATTCCAAGTCATATATCAATGATAATGCAACCTGGAAATCATGATGCAGTAAGGCCAGCTGAACCTCAACCAACATTTGATAAGGAAATACAAAATTTATTTTCAAATATGGATATGACTTTTGTTGGAAATCCATGTTATTTTTCTCTTCATGGTGTTGAGGTTTTGGCATATCATGGACAAAGCCTTCTTGACTTTGCAACAAACATTCAGCATTTAAAATATAATGAGCCTGTTGAAATTATGAAAGTAATGCTAAAAAAGCATCATCTAGCTCCAACCTATGGAGGATATACTCCTCTTGCACCTGAGCATCTTGATTATATGGTGATAGATAGGATTCCTGATATTTTTGTAACTGGTCATGTACATCTATCACAGATTAGTGATTATCGTGGTGTAACACTACTGAATGCTTCAAGCTGGCAAGCACAAACAACATATCAAAAAATGTTGAACTTTATTCCTGACTCTGCAAAGTTACCAATTGTAGATCTTAAGACAGGTAACGTGACAATGATGGATTTTAGTAAAAAGTTTTAAACATCGATTTTGCATTAGACTATTTTATCACCTTTTAGAGCGGGACTAATCATGGGTGGGGATTTATCAAAAAATATCGTAATCAGCTCTGAGATGCATGAGTATTTTAGTAAATTACAAGAGGACATAGACAATTGCTATAAGATTGCAGAAAAGGCAAGAAAAAAAGGATTTGACCCAGAATTCAATGTTGAAATACCACAGGCATTAGATTTAGCTGCTAGAGTTGAACAATTAGTAGGACCAAAAGAAATAGCCCCAAAAATAAGAGAATTTACAAAAAAAATTGGTGATAGAGAACTTGTTTCACTAGAAATTTCAAAAGAAATAGTGAACGGAAAAAAATATAAATTTAATAGAACCGAAGATGCACTTGATCAGGCAATAAGAACTGGTCTTGCGATTTTAACAGAAGGTGTTTTAGTTGCACCACTTGAAGGAATTGCAGAAGTAAGACTTGGAAAAAACAAGGACGGGACAGATTATGTGGATTTATTTTTCTCAGGACCTATAAGAAGTGCAGGTGGAACTGGACAAGCTATGAGTGTTTTAATTGCTGATGTTGTCAGAAGAGAGATGGGTATTGATAAATATAAACCAACAGACGGAGAAGTTGAAAGATACAACGAAGAAAT